>Ga0184628_10000146_pt1 | contig 41195 bp, 34 predicted proteins | sample PLM4_5_b1_FD_133149 | JGI IMG/M metagenome (GOLD analysis project Ga0184628, IMG submission 133149) | Groundwater sediment microbial communities from an aquifer in East River, Colorado, USA - PLM4_5_b1 | ecosystem: Environmental > Terrestrial > Soil > Riparian zone | place: USA: East River...
CGCTGGTGCTGGCAGGTAGCATACGCAATCTGAGGGCACCTCTTCCACCTCCGCCTCCTCTCCCGCCGGGGGTTTTCATTCCACCTTCGTTTCCTACTCTGCCCGCACGATAAGCGGAAGGACTGCGCGGTCGAGGCTCCGGCTGCTGCCGAATCGATGTCGGCATGAAGTTTCTGAAACGCTTTCCAAACGGTTGGGAAAATGGGTCGTAACGCTAGTTTGTGAGGATGACTTTTCCTCGAACGTGTCCTTCCAATACATAGCGGATAGCTTCTGCGGCTCCTGCCAATGGATAACTTCTATCAATGACAGGTACGACGATTCCGGCTTCAAGAAGTTCTTTCAGATAAACCAGATCGTTCTGGTTTGGCCGTGTCATCATGCCCTTCATTTGTTTATTACCGGACCACGAAAGCGGTTTCCCCAGAAGCAGCACCTGGAGCATTTGAGCGAGGGAACCTCCGACGACAACGTAAATGCCATTTGGTTTTAGTGCACGCCTGTACTTCAGAATCGGGTGATATCCGTTGGCGGCTACGATCAAGTCATACCGCTGTTCACTCTTCGTGAAGTCTTCCTGCGTGTAATCCAAGACGTGGTCTGCTCCACTGGAGCGCGCGACGTCCAGGTTCCGGGTACCGCATACAGCGGTTACTTCAGCCCCGAAGGATTTGGCAATCTGCACCGCAAACGTACCTACACCGCCGCCAGCGCCGTTTATGAGAACCTTCTGTCCTGGCTGAATCTTTCCCTGATCGCGAAGTGCCTGAAGTGCAGTCAACGCGGCTAAAGGGACGGCGGCCGCGGCCTCGAACGATATATTGGCCGGTTTCAATGCCAGGTACTTTTCAGGAGCACACACGTACTCGGCAAACGCACCTCTCCGTACACCGAAGACCTCATCCCCTGGTTTGAACTGCGTTACATTTGCTCCGACGGCTTCCACACGCCCCGCGATGTCCGCGCCGATAGATTTGTCTTTGGGTTCCCGAAGCCCGCCGCACATCAAACGCACAAAGATTGTCGGTAGTGTGAAGCGCCGCCAGTCGAGTGCATTGATGGAAGCCGCATGAACCCTTACCAGGACCTCATCTTCCCTGGGTAGGGGTTTTTCGATGTCCTGAAGCTGTAGTACATCCGGTGGGCCGTACTGCGTATAAACAATCGCTTTCATTTGAAATTACTTTCCGATAATTGTTACGTGCGAGTCTCGAAAATATTGCAATTTTCCGGGAAAGTGGATTCAAGACAGATTCGTCCTCTGTCGCCGTGCGACGCCGGCGAGTTCCTCTGACTTCAACATTCGGTGTCGGTGCGTAGGGATCCCTTAGGGGAACTCGCGATTTGACATCGTTTCAAAATCGGGTGTACCGTCCGGCAAACGCTTAACGGATTCATGGCTAGTCACGAGGAGAAATGAATGTCGCGATCAGTTCGAAACGTGTCTCTATGTTTGCTGATTCCCGCGCTATTGCTGGTTCTTCCGCTGGCTGCCCAAAAAGGTGCTGTGCCAGGGCAATGGTTATCCTATTCCGCGGAGAATGGAAGTACCGGTTACTCCGCCGTCGATCTCATCAACCGGGAGAACGTCAAGAATCTCCAGGTTGCATGGAGCTGGAAATTCGATAACTTCGGAGCGACCAGTACGGAAGTCACTCCGCTCATGGTCAATGGCATCCTTTATTTCCCGCTGAGTCCGCGCCGCACGATTGTTGCGGCAGATGCGGGCACAGGCGAAACCCTCTGGACATGGAGACCGCCGCAGGACGAACGCGAAACGCGGGCCGCTCGCACTTACGCGCGCGGTGTCGGCTACTGGAAGGACGGAACGGAAGAACGCATCATCACGATCACGCCGGGATTCCGGCTGGTCGCGCTGGATCTCAAGACCGGCAATCCCGTTCCCAGTTTCGGACGAAACGGCACGGTGGATCTTTTTGAATCGCTGGATCTTGATTTTGCCGGTGACCTCATCGGAAGAATCGGCAACAGTTCGCCGCCGGTTGTTTCCAACGGCGTCATCATGGTCGGCCCTGCGCTGACGCCGAACACGCCTTCGTACAAGAACGTCAAGGGCGACGTGATGGGTTTTGACGCTCGCACGGGAAGGAAGCTCTGGGTGTTCCACACGATTCCGCGAAAGGGCGAATTCGGATACGAGACGTGGCTGAACGGGTCGGCCGATTACTCCGGCAATGCGGGTGTTTGGGGACCCTTCTCAACGGACGACGAACTAGGCTACGCCTATCTCAATGTAGAAGACGCGACCAATGACTTTTATGGCGGCCACCGCCCCGGCTCGAATCTCTTCTCCAATTCGCTGGTATGCATCGAAATCAAGACGGGGAAGAGGATCTGGCACCAGCAACTGGTGCATCACGACATCTGGGACTACGACATGCCGCCGGCTCCGATCCTCATCGATATCAATGTCGACGGACGGCCGATCAAGGCTGTCGTGCAAACTGGGAAGCAGGCGTTTGCTTATGTTTTCGATCGCACGAATGGACAGCCCGTCTGGCCGATTCCTGAAACGCCGGTCAAGCAGACGGACGTTCCGGGAGAATGGACCTCTCCCACTCAACCCATTCCTTCCAAGCCTCCAGCTTTTGGGCAGCAATCATTGAAGGAGAGTGACCTGATCGACTTCACGCCGGCATTGCGGCAGGAAGCAATTGCGGCGCTGAAGGCGTCCAACCTGCGCTACGGCGATATCTTCATGCCGGGATCGTTGGCGAATGCGGCCGACGGAACCCGCGGAACTGTCATGTTTTTCGGCGGCTCGAATTGGTGGGGCGGCAGGGCGGATCCGGAGACAGGGTTTGTCTATATCAGCTCGTCACCATCTCCCTACGTCATCGCGCTGCGTCCGAACACCCCGGCGCCCAATGCCGCGCCGGCGAATCCCGCCCTTCCTCCATTTGATTATGTGACCGGTGGTGGTGCGGCATTTCCGACGCTTCAGGGCTTGAGCATCATCAAACCACCTTATGGTCGAATCACGGCGTACGACATGAACAAGGGCACGATCGCGTGGCAGATCGCGAACGGAGATACGCCGGCAAACATCAAAAGCAATCCCAAACTGCAGGGACTGAATATTCCAAAGACGGGTAGCCCCCGACTGGTCGGACTTATGGTGACGAAGACGCTACTGTTTGCCGGCGACGGCACGACTCCATTGCTCCATGCCTACGACAAGAAGACCGGTGAAGATATCGCGCAGCTCCCAATGCCCGGAATGCAGACGGGCGTCCCCATGACCTACGTCCATCAGGGACGGCAATTCATCCTTGTGCCGGTCGCCGCCAACGCAGCAAACGGAACAACGGCACAGTTGGTGGCCTATGCGCTGCCCGTACCCGTTGCCGCTGGAGGTCGAGGTGGACGTGGCGGAGGCGGCGGCGCTGCCCAGGCTGCTCCAGAGCCGGGCGCTGCTCCAGTACCGGCAGCCGCGCCTGCAGCGGGTGGACAAGGGCAGCGGGGGCAGTAGCCCCGCCGTTCAAATCAGAGAAAAGTTATGGGCGAATCCTTCTCCTGAAGGGAGAAAGTGACCCGAAGGGCCGGATAAGGGACTCAAAGTTCGAGGAACCGTACCCCGCACCCGCCAGATTTGTACGAGCCTTCTCAAATCCCGCTCGTTCTGCGTTGCCGAAGCACCTCATAGAGAACGATTCCGACACTGGTCGAGAGATTCAGCGATCGTACATCCGGCGAGAACATCGGCATACCGAAGAGTCGCTCACGATATCGTTCATAAAGCTCCGCCGGAAGCCCCTTTCCCTCGCTGCCAAAAATCAGCACCGCTCCTCGCTTTGTGTCGAACGGCGCATCCCAGAGCGATCGCGTCGCTCTTGTCGAAAAGAAGAACGCATCGCCGAGCCGGGGCAGTTCTTGTTCGAACGTGTTCCAGTCCGGCCAAACCTGAAGATCGACATGCTTCCAGTAGTCCAATCCGGCACGTCGGAGGTGGCGTTCGTCGAGCGAAAACCCGAGTGGCTGAATCAAGTGCAGCGTGGCACCTGCGGCGAGACACGTCCGGCCCGCATTGCCGGCGTTCCAGTGGATTTCAGGGTGGACGAGCACAACGTGCGTAGGGAACATGCCCAAATCGCAGACCTGAGATTTCACCAGTGAGCAGTGTGGCTCCGCCGCTGATCCACGCTTCAATCCTTCGGCGCAACGTCGCGCAGCTTGATCAGCCACTTGCCGTTCACGCGTTCGAGGTAGTTGACGCTGCGCCCGGCGGCGGCGATGCGCGGCGGCTCGTTCGGCCCGCCGGCGCCAGACGCAGTCAGGTAGTACGCGTGATAGTTGGCATGGTCCTTATCGATGAACTCGATCCAGGTGTTGGTTTCCATGTGATACAGCGGAGGCCGCGCCGGCTCGCCTTTCGCTTTCGCCGCTGCCTGTTGTTCCCGCGGTCCGTCGACCATCTTCTTCAGCGCCTCGCGGCCCTTGGTTGCGTTCGCGCCGGTGCCGAACTGTCCGTCGACCGTGTAGGTCGCAGCGTAGGCGGTCCCGTCACCTGTGTCGAGGGCACGCGCATAGTGCCACATCAACGATTCGATTTCCGCCCGGTCCTTTGCTTCCCGTGCCGAGTTGTCCTGACTGAATGCCGTTGAGGCGAACGCAATCGTGCACACAACCGCGATCGCAATGCCGATTCGAAACGTGTTCATAAGCTGCTCCTTGAGAGAAGATGAGAGACCATAATCAGTTCACCTCCCATGTGTCAAATTTGGCCGTCGACAATGTATCTACGAATGGTGCCGTGCTCGTCTCATGCATTTCGCGTAGTCGTTTTCGTAAATGGACGGTTCCAGTCTTATACTCACGGGGTATCTAAGGAGGTGTCATGCTTTCCAGAATCGCGATTTCCACATTCACTGTCTGCATCGTGCTGAACGTCGCGGTGACGCAGGCGCATCACAGCTTCGCACCGTACTTTGACGCCACCAAGAAGGTCAGCATCTCCGGTACGGTCAAGGAGTACGAATCTCGAAATCCGCATAGCTATCTCCATGTCAATGCCGTCGACGAGAATGGCAGGACGCGAGAGTACGTCTGCGAATCGCACGGCGTCACACAACTCAGCCGCATTGGAATTACACCGCAGCTTTTCAAGGCGGGGACAAAGGTCACTCTCACAGGCTCTCAATCGCGGCAGAGCCCATACATGTGCTTTTTCGAGAGCATCGAGTTTGCGGATGGGCGGATCATGAACGTTAACGGTCCGGCGGGTTCGGGAGGAACTCCGCAGCCGGGGCCTGTAACGGCTCGCAAGGATATCTTTGGCACGTGGTTGCTCGCGCCGAACCCGAATCGAAGCACAAGTGGGCCGCAGCCGATGATTCAATTCTTGACGCCGGCGGGAGAGAAGGCCGTCGCCGGCTATGATCCATTTAAGGACGATCCGGTATTTCGCTGCGATCCAGTAGCAATTCGCCGCGTCTGGGGTGCACCCAGCACGCCTCTCGAAATCCTGCGCGACGGTACGGACATCGTACTGCATCACGAATGGATGGACGTTCGGCGCGTCATACACATGAACATGAAGACGCATCCGAAAGACGGCAAGCGCACTTCACTTGGCTACTCCATTGGTCATTGGGAAGGAGAAACGCTCGTTATCGAGACCGCAAACTATTCTGCGGGCGTGCTGAACCAGTACGTCGAGCAACCCGGGCAGCCAACCAGGGGACTGCTGCACTCGGCGGCGCTTACTTCGACCGAGCGCTTGCACATCGATGCGGCTCGCCAGCGGCTTGTTGTCGAAGTCGATATGGCGGACCCGGAGTTCTTCAAACAGCCGTTCCCGCGCGCGACCATGGAATACGCGGTGTCCGATCTGAAGATCCAGCCCTTCAAGTGTTCGCCCGAGGGCCCGACCGGCACAATACGGAACTAGGACAAGTAGCCGGAGATGTCTGGCGGCATGATACCGAGTTTAAGGATGGCGATCGGACCAATCGTCGGATTTCAGGTTTGACCGTGCGCCATCCAGGAATCCGGTTCGGACGGGTCTGATTTGGATTATGATGCGGAAGGCTAATTCTTATCGGAGGAGTGGATTGATGATAGCTCGATTAACTGGCATCGCTTTGATCGCGGTGATTATTTCCGCCGGATGGACTCTCACCTTCGCTCAGGGTGCCCAGCAACCTCAGCCGGCAGCAGGCGGAGCGGCTCAACGCGGCGGCGGTGGTGCGGGTGGCGGTGGAGCTGCTGGCGGTGGAGCAGCAGGCGGAGCGGCAGGTGGAGGTGGCGGTAACCGTGGTGGCAGAGGCGGCGGCGCCCCGGCCGCGCCAGCTCCGCGATGGCCCGACGGAAGGATCATGCTGAACCCCGGCCCCGGAGATCAGAAAGGCCTGTGGCATGGAGCGTTCAGTATTTCGGCGTCGAACATCCCATATCAGCCATGGGCAAAGGCCTTGGCGGCTCAGCGAGTCCGCGATCAATTGGAGCCTCACACGCGTTGCCATCCATCAGGCGTAGCGCGGCAGTTCGTCACTCCCTACGGTGTCGATATTGTGGAGATGCCGGAATTAAAGCGGGTCTATATTTTCGATGTCGGTGGCCCACATACCTTCAGGACCATCTATACCGATGGACGCCCACATCCCAAGGACCTGAGTCCCGAAGCTTACGGCCATTCGACGGGAACCTGGGAAGGCGACACGTTCGTGGTCGACACAGTCGGCTACAACGAAAAGTTCTGGATTGATCGAAGTGACAACGCCAGGGGCGGCTTCGTATCCACCGACAGGCTGCATACAATCGAACGCTTCACACGCACGTCCTTCAATCAGATTCGTTACGATCTCACGATCGATGATCCCGGCGCATACACTCAAACATGGACGGTGGATCCCTATACAATCACCCTTCAGCCCACCGAAGAACTCTTCGAGTACGTCTGTCAGGACAACAATCAGGGATCGGAACTCATGCTGGGTACATTGGAATCGGTCGACCGCCGAACATTGATTATTCCGTGACCTGGTCGATTGGCCGGTAGCCAGTCCGTTTGAATTGAGCTGATCCGAAAGCCGAGAAAAATCCCGCCTGTGTCGCACTAGACGACCAGGTGGGACAACGCCGAACCTCTCCGCTGTCGTTCTTGGTAACTAAACTTTCTCGATCTTCCGTGATCGAATGCGATTCAATTCCCCTGAAGCAAATCCAATTGAGTTTCGGTGCGGATTCAGGACCGTGCGCAAATTCAGACGGACGCTGCAGGATTCGGGGAAAGAACAAACGCAAGTGCTGTCACCGCCTTGTTGACACGGTGGGCCCGCCTCCGCCGGCAGCTGCCGGAGCCGGATAAACAGCGACAGGAAGGCCTTTCACCTTTTCCCTATATTCTGGATACATGGTTTCAGAGCCACCGAGAGTCACAGCCTGAGGCAGGTTATGTTCTGCTGCATATTGAGACACGTATGGATTTTCGCTGAAGAAATAGCTGGGAACTGCGCCAGGCGCAAATTCACCTTCATCCGCAGACTCGCATGGGTAGAAAGGATTGAAATTGCCAGGATCGGGAACGAGGTTGAATTCTTCGCTTTTGATCAGGGGTTCGGCCAGGAAGATTGGATCTTCAGTGATACTGATATGCGAAAGCATCGACCCGTGTCGGACGAAATGCTCGATGACGGTCACTTCGTCGCTGGCCGGAATATTTTCGCGCCGGTGCCATCCATGCTTCACGTGAGTGGTGGTCACCGTCAACATGCTTCCTTCCCACACTCCCGTTGAAAACCCCATGAATGTGTGCGGCGCAAACTCGGATGGGTGTGGACGGCCGTCCATCCAGATAATGCGGTTCTGCTCGTAGTTACTGATGAATTCATGAATCGCGATCAGTTGGAATGTGATGGGATCTCGTTCTTCCCACATCCGCATCGCCCAGGGGCCGCGATGGATGTATTCCACAACGTGAACCTGGCACTGGTGCTCGGGCAATGAAAGGCGCGAGGGCTTATACGACAGGCCCCACACCCGTGCCTGATCGTTGATTGGTAGTCCGACGTACTCCACCAGGGACGGCCCCGCAACGCGCTCAGGCGCATCTTCGTCGGTCAGATTCGGATTCCATACTCCTGTCAAATCGATTTGAGCAAAGGCGGGGATACTTGCAGTGAGCATGACAATTACAAACAGAAGTACCATCACTCCAACTCGCCTGACGTTGTGCATAAGATCCTCGCGGAAGATGCCGAGCCTGCGGTTTCCAAACGCAATCTAGTACGGTTGCTGCCCAGTGTCTATAACAATAGGGGATGTCGAGTGCGGCTGGAACTTCAACACAAGTTGCTTCGCCCATGGAGTTTCGCCTATTCTCCGGGGACGATTCTCAAGGAGGCGGTTATGGCTCAACGTTCGGTGTGTCTCTTCTTGATTCTGGTCTGCGCGATTGGCGGCGCTACTCGCGCGTTCGCGGCGCCTGGCGACTGCGACCGAGCTTGTCTCAAGACGGCTTTGGATCAGTACCTGAATGCCGTTGTCACACACAATCCGTCCTCGGCGCCGCTATTTGCGGGGTTTCGTCAGACGGAGAACGCCGTTGTCGTGAAGTTCGGTACCGGAGTTTGGAAGAGTGTGACGGGGCTGGGCAAGGTCCAACGCCGATTCCTGGACCCGGTAAGTGGCCAGGCGGCCTACTTTGGAATTGCGGAAGAAGGGGCGGGCTCCGCGATTGTGACTGCGCGCATCCGCGTTGAGGATCACAAGATCACGGAAGCCGAATGGTATATCGCGCGGGCAGGTGATCCTGGATTGAACGGACCAAGTCAGCCTGGACAGACGCCCGCGAATCTGTTCAATCCGGAAGCGCTGATTGCGAATCCGCCGCCAGATCGAGTCGTGCCAAAAGCCGCACGCGCTTCGCGGGAAATGCTGATGGCGATCACCAACAGCTACTTCGATGGCATCACCACGCACGACGGCACGATCATCATGGCGCATTCCGGCTGCACTCGAACGGAAAACGGAACGGGCATGGGCGGTGCGCGCGGTGGCGCAGCAGCAGCCGGTAGAGGCGGTGCTGCGGCGACCGATTGCGCCTCCGGTCTGGCGAATATGAATCTGCAGCTTGTCGCCGCGCGACGCTATCCCGTGGTGGACGAAGAAGCCCAGGTGGTGCTGGCTTTCGCGGTCTTCATTCGACGCCCTGGTTCGCCGACTCCGCGAAATGCCTTCAGCGAATGGTTCTTTATCGACGACAGCAAAATCCGGAGCATCTACACCGCAATGTTCTATCCCACTCCGGAGCAGGCCATTCCCAACTGGCCGCCTTACGAAGGGAATTGGCCACTGCCTGCAGGAATTGTGCCGACGCCTGCGGCTCCCGCTCCGCGGTAGATCAATTCAGGAATAAGGTCGACAGGATCCTGTTCGGAGAGAGGGTAGGAAATCGTGAAACCGGACAATTTTGAAATCGCACGATTCCTGCATCTCAAATCAGAAATCAAAAAATCTTAAATTGGACAAACCGATGGGACATAGCTCTTCGGATCGTCCAATGCGCAATTTCTGATTTCTGATTTGAGATGCAGGAATCGTGCGATTTCGAAATTGTCCGATTTCACGATTTCCTGCCTGCCGAACGAGAGAGACGGCTGTTTCCTAAGGCAGCCGCATTACCTTTGCCGTAGCGCACTCTTCCGCCACCTTCAGATAGCGCATGACGCTGGCATTATTTGTCACGTAAGGATTCGGAGTAACGGGTCCCTTCGCCAGCAGCGGCAGATTGTTCTTCGACCGATCCCAGTCGGTATGATTCGAAAGAATGATATCCGCTCCGGCCTGGCGCGCGACATCCTGGAATTTCTTTGCCGATGCGATGTACTGCGTCAGGGTTGCGCGGTCATTGTTGAGCCCCATCCCGCCCCAGAGAGCGACGGTGTGAGTCCTGCCGTTGTCCTTCACCTGGAAAACCGACGAGATCGTTCCGGGCGTATGTCCGGGGGTGAAGTACATCGTGACTGTGGTGTCGCCCAACGTCACTTTCTGACCGTCGGTGGCGACCATATCGCGCTTCGGTTTCGTGCCATTGGTTCGATCGAGCACATCCCAGTCCTCTGCGGACATGTAGACCTTCGTGCCGTATTTGTCCTGAAGGAACTTCCCACCGCCGAAGTGATCAGGGTGGGAATGGCTGATGACCGCATATTTGATTTTGGTCGGATCCAGCCCCAGCTTCTTCATGCCGGCGTCGACTTCGTCTTCAACGGAGTAGTCGAAGATTGCGTCGAACACGATGATGCCGTCGGATGTCGTGAGCGCCCAGACGGAATACTCGGTTTGTCCAAACCAATAAAGGTTGTCGAACACTTTTACCGGTTCGGCGTGCCAGGTCGCGCGATCCGGTGTACCTCCACGCTGCCCGCCGCCTGCGCCACGCGGGGCTGCGGCCGCTGTCCCAGGCGCCCCGGCTGGTGCTGGCGCCGCACCCTGTCCGCGCGGTGCGGCCGCTGCTGCGCCCTGCCCCCCTCCGCCTCCTCCGCGTGGTGCAGCGGGAGCGGCACAAACAAAGTTGAAAAGGTTCTGATAATCTTCGCCGGCCGCGGTTTTTGCGACGGCTACGTGGGCTTCAGGGGTGTCGGGTGCATTCTGTGCAAGCATTGAAACCGCAATCAACAACCCAAGCGCGATCTTCATAAGTGCCTCCTTAGGACCTCGCATTATTGCAAATTTCCGATCCCCGATATATCAATTCGGTCGAAGTCTCAAACTTCGATATACTCACGGAGGTTTCAGGAGTTGAACAATGGGAAAACGATTCATCGGCGCGTTGGTGATGGTTGCAGCCATGATGCTCGCCATCAGCGCCGGACAGTATGGTTTGCAGGCCCAACAGCGCGCGCCACAACCAGCAACGCCTGCACCTCAACCGGCTGCTGCACCGCGTGGTGCACAACCTGCGGCGGCCGCCCCGCAACGTGGAGCTCAACCGGCGGCACGTCCCGCACGGATTGCAGGTCATCCGAACTTTAATGGTGTCTGGCAGGCGCTGAACAGCGCCAATTGGAATCTCGAAGCGCACAGTGCGAGTGGAATCTCTCAGGCGTGGCAGCTCGGTGCAATCGCCTCCATTCCCGCCGGGAAAAGCGTGCTGAAAGGTGGCGGCACGATTCCATACACACCCGAAGCTCTGAAACAGCGTGACGAGAATCGCGCGAAGTGGCCGGAGTCCGACAATGAAGCGAAGTGCTACATGCTGGGTATTCCTCGCTATACCTATCACAATGTTCCGTTTCAGATTTCTCAGGGCGACGTGGACATTCAAATGATTTATCCGTTCGCGGCAGGGAACCGACTCGTCCATATGAGGGCAAACGATCAAGCCCAGGACCCTGTCGATTCCTGGATGGGACGGTCTAACGGCCATTGGGAAGGTGAAGTTCTCGTCATCGTCACGACGGATCTGCTTCCCGACGCCAGACTGGATCGCGCCGGCAACTTTCACAGCAATAAGTTAAAGGTTACCGAGAGGTTTCGACTGATCGATTCGACTCACATCCAGTACGAGGCAACGCTCGACGACCCGTTGACGTACACGCGGCCCTGGACGATTGAAATGCCGCTTTATCGATTAATCGACGAGCATGCTCAGGCGCTGGAATACAAGTGCGTCCCATTCGCGGATATGCTTCTTTATCATGATTTAATCGGTGACAAACCGAAACCGTAAGAGGAGGAGACCCATGCGCAACAAATTTTTAAGAATTATGGCGGGCGTCGGAGTACTGCTTGCTACAACGTTGCCCCTGACTGCACATCATTCCTTTGCTGCGGAATTTGACGCGCAGAAGAGGGTTACCCTCGAAGGGAAAGTTGTCATGCTGGAGATGGTCAATCCCCATTCCTGGATTCACTTCGATGTGACCAACGCCGATGGCATAGTCGAACGCTGGAAGGCTGAAGGCGGATCGCCCAGCGTGCTGCTTCGTCTGGGCTGGACCCGGGATACATTGCCTGTCGGCACCAAAATTAAAATATCCGGAAACGCTTCGAAGGATGGCGCGAAGCGTATGAATACATCCAGCATTGAGTTCGCCGACGGCAAGAAGTTGTCGATGGGTGGCTCCAACCCGGACGCGGTACAGCCGAAGTAACGATCGGAATTGAGGATCTGAATTTATGACGAAGCATATTCTGACTCCTGCTGGACTGATCCTTGGCATGGGCTTGATGCTGGTCACCGTTCCAGACGCTGTTTCGGCACAGCAACAACCCACGAAGGCGCCAGCACCGGCAGCGGCGACGGCACCACAGCCGGCGGCGAAACCCGCCGCTGCTGCTTACAAGCAACCCATGACGTCGTGGGGCGAGCCCGACATTTCCGGTATGTGGCCGATCAATCATCTGGTCACGAGCCGGCTGACGCGTGCTGCAAATTTTGGGGATCGACTCTATCTGACCGATGAGGAATTTGCGGCGGCGCAGACGCGCGCAGAAGCGCAACAGAAGCAACGTGCATCGGGAACCCTGCCTTCCTCGGAGTCCGGCGCCGCAATTCGGCAGACTTCCTTGATCGTCGATCCGCCGAATGGACAATTCCCGGCTCTCACGGATTACGGCAAGCAGCTTCAGTCGAAAATGAACAGCACCTACAAGCCGGGCAAAGATGCGGAAGGCTCTTATGACAGCATCTCCGACTTCGGTCCATGGGATCGCTGCATCACGCGGGGTCTGCCGGTTTCGATGGAGCCGCGCAACTACAATAACGGCATCCGCATTACGCAGTCGCCGGGCTTCGTCATCATTACGGTGGAAATGGCGCACGAGGCCCGAATCATTCCCACAACGCCGCTGCCGAAGCTCGATTCTGCGATCAAGCAATGGCTTGGGGAATCGCGTGGACACTGGGAAGGAAACACCCTCGTCATCGAGACCACGAATTTCAACGGTCAGACCGAACTCACTAGCGCTGGCGTTCCCGGTTCTCCCGGTCCGCTGCAGCCATCATCGACGAGCATGACTACCATCGAGCGCATTACCCGCACTGGTCCGGGCACAGGGGAATACTCGATCAAGGTTATCGATCCGACGGTACTCGCAACGGGATCTTTTACGGTGGCATATCCCATGATGCTCGATAACAGTTATCAGATGTTCGAGTACGGCTGTCACGAAGGCAACACGGCAGTCCGCAACTACATCGAAACTGCACGTTTCGCCAAAGCGAATCCAAAGCCACCCGCTCCGGCCGGTGCTGCACCCGCAGGTGGCCGCGGTGGTGGTCGTGGCGGCGCAGCGGCGCCTGCAGCGCCTGCGGCCCCGGCAACCCCCGCCGGTCGCTGATTCTTCGTTTGCAATGTTCGTCCTGCCGCCGCCTTCGCGAAAGCGGCGGCAAGACGTTCATGGAAACCTCTAAATCCGACTCGCCCTTCGAATACAAACTAGCGCGCCACTTCTTCGAGACTTCTTCCTGCCGCCTGAGACTATCCGCATCTGAGGAAAATGATTGAATGTCATGTCCTTACCGTAGAATCCGACTGAAATGTCTGAGACCCCTGCCGCAATCCCCAGGCCTGAACCTCACACCGCCGGCGCCGGCCGCGTTGCCGGGGCGTTAAGACGCGCGTTGCAATGGATACCCTCCAAAGCGCGTATGGCAGTCTGTTTCGGTCTGCTCGTCCTGATTCCGCTCGCCATATATTCATACCTGTCGACGGGACAAGGGGATCTCAATCTCGTGTGCCACCACAATCTACAGTCGGCCGAGCTGACTGTAAGCGTCGACGGAGAATTGGCCTTCTCGGATCAGATTTCCGGAACCGTGAAGAAACGCTTTGGCTTCCTCGACAAAAAAGTGGAGGGAACACTTTCCAGAGCGCTCTCAATTCCTCTAGGCAAGCACATGGTACGAGTAAATGTGAAATCGGCGCCGGAGCGATTCGAACAAAGCAGGCAGATTGCGGTCAATCTGGTCTCTGGAAGGGAAGCTACTGTCTCAATCACGGCCCAACGAGGCGACTTATCGTTGTCGTATGAGGGAGCCCCGGTTTCGGATCAAGTTGGCAGTCCGGCCAGCTCCGGATCCATCTGGTCCGTTCTCGTGACAGTGATTGGCTCGGTTGCGTCGGCGTCGATCGGGTTTATGGTCCAGGAGTTTCTCCACTACAGGAAAGCAGCCTTTCTTCAGAGTCAGAGTTCCAAACTCATTCGTTAAAACTCCTGAAGTCGATTGGCTCCGGCACACTGCCAGAAGTGAGTCCATAGCAGCACTCCCGACGTAACCATTTTTCGATGGCGAGGATCCTGGTCCATTCCAGTGGTGCGGCTTGTACTGCCTGCGCATCCGCGGCATGATCGCTTGCCGTCAGTTCCAGTGTCTGTATAATTGCGCGGCGATGCCACTATCACTCAATACACAGCTGGGCTCATATCAGATCCTCGGACCGCTCGGCGTTGGAGGTATGGGTGAAGTCTATCGCGCGCGCGATACAAAACTCGGCTCCGAAGTTGCGCTCAAAGTCCTTCCGGAGCAGGTCGCGCAGGACCGTGACCGCCTCGCGAGATTCACCCGCGAAGCTCAGTTGCTTGCATCGCTGAATCATCCAAACATAGCGGCGATCTATGGCGTCGAAGAAGCGGGAGGCAGTTTCGCCCTCGTACTGGAGTATGTCGACGGTGAAACGCTTGCGGAGCGAATCAACAAAAAGCCGATTCCAATCGGAGATGTGCTGCGATTCGGTCTGCAAATGTCACAAGCACTGGAGGCTGCTCACGAAAGGACGGTCGTTCATCGGGATCTGAAACCTGCAAATGTAAAAATCACATCGGAAGGTAAGATCAAAGTCCTCGATTTTGGTCTCGCGAAGGCGATGCAGAATGAGGATGGCGCTTCGCCGAATCTCTCGCAATCCCCGACAATCAGCGTTGCTCGCCATAACCATCGTCGCGGAATTGAATTGTCGCCCGATGGCCGAAAGATGGTATTCGGTGGGTCGCTCGACCCGGTTGGTACGGACAGCAAGCTATATCCTGTTTCAAAAACCGCTGCTTGGGGGCGGGACTACCGTTCGAGCGACATACGATGTCGCACAGGATGGACGGTTCTTGCTGAATCAGGCGATCCTGCATTTAACGGAAGAACGGAACAGGAAGATCTTCCCGCAAACATTGAGATTGATCCTGAATTGGAACGATGAGGTCCGGCGATTGCTGGACGCAGCACATTAGACTTTTCATCGTGTGGTTTATATTTTCAAGGGAGGGCTTATGAAGGTGCGTCGAATATCAGGGATAGCCACTATTCTTCTGCTGGGCGCAATCGGCGCCACGCTGGCGCAAGGTCGTTCCGGTTCGACTGAAGGCGGGCCGGCGACGCAAGGCGTCGGTCTGATCCGAAATGATCCGGGAGCGTATGCGGGCTACACGCTGCTGTCTCCCCTCCAATCCACGTCCACCTTTCTGATCGACATGAACGGGCGCGTGGTGAAAACGTGGGAAACGGATTCCACCCCCGCGAGCATCGCGTACCTGCTCGAAAGCGGAAACCTGATTCGCGCGGGATTGGCGGCGAATCCGCCTTTCGGAACCACCGCAGGCGGAGGCGGCAGGATGCAGGAATTCAACTGGAACGGCGAACTGGTTTGGGATTTCACCTATGGCACGGCCACAGCAACGCAACATCACGACTTCACGAGACTGCCTAATGGGAACGTATTGATGCTCGTGAAAGAGAGGAAGACGGCCGTGGAAGCCATAGCCGCGGGACGCATTCCATCCACTGTCGAAGGAACCAACGTGCAGCCGGACAGCCTGATCGAAATCAGGCCAATGGGTAAGACCGGAGCAGAAGTCGTTTGGGAATGGCATCTGTGGGATCACCTCATTCAGGATGTCGACAAGGACAAGACGAACTTCGGAGATGTCGCCGCGCATCCCGAGCGCGTCGACATCAACTACAACGTCGTAGCCGGGCAACGCGCAAACCCCGACTGGACGCACTTCAACGCGGTTACTTACAACGCGGACCTCGATCAGGTTCTGGTGAGTTTGCGCAACTTCAGCGAAATCTGGATCATTGATCACGGCACCACTACCCGGGAAGCAGCCGGCAGCACCGGAGGCAAACGCGGCAAAGGCGGCGACCTGCTGTATCGCTGGGGGAACCCGCGAGTGTATCGCGCCGGGACCGCCGAGGATCAGCGGCTGTACGGACAACACAATGCCCACTGGATTCCCAAAGGTCTTGAGGGCGCCGGGCATCTATTGATTTTCAATAACGGAGACACGCGGCCCGGCACGAAGTACTCGAGCGTCGAAGAGATCGTGCTGCCTGTCGATGCGAATGGGCGCTATCCGTTGGGAGCCGGCAAGAAGTACGGACCGGATCAGGCCGTGTGGAGCTACTCCGCACCAAATCCGGCGGACTTTTATTCCGTGAACATCTCCGGTGTTCAGCGATTGCCCAACGGCAACACTTTGATATGCGTCGGAGCGCCTGGGATCGTCTTCGAAGTGACGGCGCAGAAGAAGGTCGTATGGCAGTACAATTTGCCAGCCGTCGGCGCACGCGGCGGCCCGAATGCCAGACAGGTGTTCCGTGCATACCGTTTCGGTGCGGATTTCGCGGGCTTGAAAGGCAAGTCGCTCGTGGAGGGAAAAGCCCTCGAAGACGCAGTGCGTTAACGGAAAATCGGCTCGTGAAGGGCGGCACCATCGTGCCTTACGTCCATACCTACGGCCTATAGTCGTGTGCGTGAAGTCCGCGTAGTCTCCGGCTATGAGGCTCTCGGAGAAATGCTTTTCCTGGATCGGCGAAACATAGGTTCTCCGTAATCCGACCCTAGCGCTGCCGATTGCGAAGTGGCGGACTCATACAGGAGTTTAACGGCATGAAGCGACGACGAACGGCAAAAACCAAAAACATACGGACAGATGGATCCTGGGATTTCCAGCCAAAGCGATTGGAAAATGGCTATGACCACGTTCATCATGCGGGTGTGATTGACGGGAGGTATACGTCCTGCAGTGCGACATGTCGGAACATGTGCAATTGCTACGGATGCCAGCATGAAGAAGAAATCCCAGGACCCGATGCTCAAGTCATAGACCGCAGACAGCGAGGCATCCATTTTGCAGCCCCGGCTCACGTCGGAAACGGTGCGCGGTCTCAAACCAATACCAGAAATTCAGCGACCAACACGGACATTGCCTCTGGGAGTCGCTTTCTATTCTTCATGAAGGCGAGTCTCCGGTAGGCGAAACGGCAGGCTTCACGCCCTGCCGATGGGCGTCGAATTAGGAGCTCCTGCGTGACCTCTTGTGTACTGGGTCGCTTAGCCCTCCTGCTCTTTTACGGCAACGCAAATACGTAAAGGGATTCCGTGTTTGCAGGATTTGGATCGGTGATCGCGCCGCCACCGGAGGCACTGATAGCGACATACTGCTTGCCGTTCTTTCCCTGATACGTCATTGGTACGGAAATCGCGCTGTAGTCCAGCTTCGTGCTCCATAGCTCCTTGCCGGTTTTGGATTCGAATGCGCGGAACCGGCGATCATTGGTTGCGCCGATAAAAACGAGGCCTCCGGCCGTTGCGATCGATCCGCCGAGATTCACGCGGCCGGTATTCTTTTTTCCTTCGGGCAGATCGTCGGTGATTCCCAGCGTTACCTGCCAGACAATATCTCCAGTGCTGACATTGATTGCGCTGAGCTGACCCCATGGTGGTTTCTGGCAAGGCCAGCTCTGCTCTCCGAGAAGTCTTCCTCGATCATCGACCTTTCGATCCCAGAATTTTGATGCGACCGGGTTTCCAAACACGCTGGTCTGATCGTATGGCACCCTGGAATTCGCAGCTTTCTTCTCCACCCATCCGATGCTGGCGTAATTCGATGTGTTGACAAATATCACCCCCGCCTTCGGGTCGGACGACATGCCACCCCAATCCGTACCGCCAATGGCACCAGGGAAGATCACGCTCGAGGTTGGTGGTGCACCCATTTCACGATAGACCCACGGCGTAAATGGTCCTTCATTGACGAGTGTCCCGCTGCGCTCCGCAAGATCGCGGCACGCTTTCTCGTGGGCTTCGTTCGTGTCTGCTGCAGTGACCATGTCTTCCATCTTGAAGCTGTGTCGGCCGAGCGCGGGAGGTTTCACGGGAATCGGTTGTGTCGCTGACGTGAACTCGCCGGGTACTTTGCTTTGTGGAACCGGCTGTTCCTTCACACCAAAGATCGGCTCCCCGGTGACGCGATCCAGAATATACACGTAGCCGACTTTTCCGGTTTGAGCGAGAACTGGAACTGATTTGCCTTTTACGGTTACATCCAGCAATACGGGTGCAGGCGGCAGATCCATATCCCAGATGTCATGGTGGACGACCTGGAAGTACCACTTGAGTTTTCCAGTTGCCGCATCGAGGGCCACGACAGAGTTTCCAAAGAGATTGTTGCCCTTGCGATCGCCTCCGTAGTAATCGCTCGCGGGACTGCCGAACACGGTGTAGACGATGCCGCGCTGTGCGTCGACCGCCATGAAGAATCCCCAGTTGTTGACACCGGTTCGGTCTTTCCAGCTGTCGCCTTCCCAGGTTTCATTGCCGACTTCACCTGGCCGCGGAACGGAATTGAATTCCCAGACTTTCTCGCCGGTGCGCGCATCGTATGCGCGCGTGTTGCCGGAAGGTCCGGTCGCCGGTTGTTCGGAAACGTTGGCGCCAACGAACAGAAGATTCTTATAGATGCTGGGCGGCGAGTTGTAGGCCACCACCAAGTCGACCTCGCCATTCTTGCCGAATCCCAGAACGGACTCACCCGTTAGCGCGCTGACTGCCAGCATGCGACGTCCTGAGGTAAAGATGATGCGCGGTGGAAGCGCTCCATCTCCCGGCCAGTATGTGACGCCGCGTGTCGATGCGTTTCCTCCCGTAACCGTGTACTTCCAGATTTCCTTGCCGGTTTCCGGATTGATCGCGATGACGCGATTTCCAGCGGTCAGATACATTACTCCATTGACGACGATTGGAGTGATTTCCGAATATCCTCCCCCTGCTGCGGCGTTCATCTCCGCATCCGAACGCAGGCGATAGGTCCAGGCACGCGTCAGCTTCGAAACATTCTTTGCGGTGATCTGGGTCAACGGAGAAAAGCGTGTCGCCGACAAATCGTGGCTGTACATCGGCCAGTCGCCTGGAAGTGGTGACACGGGTTTTGGGGCTTGCCCGAGGAGCACGGACAATGTCGCGATGCAGGCAAGAGCAATGACTATCGGATTCACGCGCATGTGGTTTCTCCGTAAAGGAAAGGGAATCGGATCCATGTCCGTCTGGTAGTCCGCCCGGCATTCTACCTCAGTCTCTGGATTCGCAGCGCTTGCCGATCGCTACAGCACTCCGGTTTTGTGAAGGCAATGTCTGCGAACTTTCCATCGCGAGAGTACAATGGCCCCCACGAAAGGGAGGGCCTTGTTGTGAAAGACCGACGTTACCAATGGCGCCTGCTCTCTGTCGCCGCCTGCGCACTCGCTATCATCCTGGCCTCCTGGATGAGTTTTGCCCAGCAACCTCGCGGGGCGGGCCAGATCCGTCAGCCGGACGCAAACGCGCTGAAGAATGCAGCGCAGAGCAAAGAATGGCTGACCTACGGCGGCGACTATGCAGAGACGCGCTACAGTCTGCTCCGCCAGATTGATGCCACGAACGTCGGCCGGTTGGGACTTGTATGGACGTACGTCGTCGGATCCGGCGGCGGTAATCAGGAAGCCACGCCGCTTTTTTCCAATGGCGTTCTCTACGGAATTACGAATTGGAGCATTGCCTTCGCCATCGACGCAAGATCCGGCAAGGAACTTTGGCGATTTGACCCGATGGTGGATCGTGCTTTCGCCAGTGGACCTGCAAACGGTGGAGTGTGCTGCGGCATACTCAACCGCGGGCTCGCGCTCTACGAAGGTAAGGTCATTGTTCCTGTTCTGGACCGACGATTGATAGCGCTGGAGGCCGCGAGCGGAAAACCCGTGTGGTCCGCTCGTATTCTGCCGGAGGATGCGACGGGATACTCGCTCACCATGGCTCCCCGCATCGTCAAGGACAAGGTAATCGTCGGTCTCGCCGGCGCCGATTTCACGCCGCATCGGGGTTTCTTCGCTGCTTTCGACGCCAATACCGGCCGTGAGCTGTGGCGCTTCTACACGGTTCCCGGTGACCCTTCGAAGCCATTCGAGAATCCCGCACTCGAGAAGGCCGCGAAGACATGGACGGGCGAATGGTGGAAGTACGGCGGCGGAGGCTCGGTGTGGGACAGCTTGTCGTTTGATCCGGAAGCCAATTTGATTTATGTGGGCACCGGCAACGGCGCACCCTGGCCAGGGTCTCTGCGGCAAACTCAGAGCCTCGACAACCTTTACGTATGTTCGATACTGGCGGTGAATCCGGATAACGGGAATCTCGCCTGGCACTATCAGGTGGTGCCTGGAGATTCATGGGACCTCGATAGCGTTCAGCAATTGATCCTGGCGGATATTGCAATGAACGGAAGAACGCGCAAGGTCCTGATGCAGGCGAACAAGGGAGGCTTCTTTTATGTTCTGGACCGAATCACCGGCGAGTTCATTTCGGCAACTCCCTTCGCACCGGTAAACTGGGCCAGCGGCCACGATCCCAAAACGGGGAGGCCGATCATTCCCGCTGAAGCGTGTTACACGACCCCATCTGCGGTGACGATTTCACCATCGGGTGCCGGAGCCACTGCCTGGGCTGCAAAGGCATACAGCCCTCAGACAGGACTCGTGTATATGCCCGTGAACGGATTCAACAGCCGAACTTACATTGCCACCGCATTCGAACTCACAGGACGCGCAACACAGTTCAATGGAACTCCGCGCGGTGGAGTGTTGCCGCCGGGCGCTCCGACGCCGTCGAATCCACCGCTGATTGGTCCGCCGCAGAGTCTGCGTGGAGGCTTTCTCGTCGCATTCGATCCGGCAACGCAAAAGGAACGATGGCGGAATCCCGGTGGCGGCGGGTCCGGAGGCGGTGCACTGGCAACTGCGAGCAATCTTGTGTTCCAGGTTGTCAACGACGGACGATTGGTTGCCTATGCTGCTGAGGATGGAAAGAAGCTTTTCGAAGTTTCGACAGGACAATCCGGCATGGGTCCACCCATCACTTACGAACTCGATGGCCAGCAGTACATTTCGTTTCTGGGTGGCACCGGTCAGGCCGCTCGCGGCGGCGTGGCACCGCAACCCCGCATGTATACATTTGTGCTGGATGGAAAAGCGATCATGCCGTAGCAGCAAATCCGGCTTGTCAAAATCGAAATGAGAGGCATTGCGCGAATCCCGCTCCCTTCAGGAGAGGGATTTCCCGACTATTTCGTCGCGGCCAGGATCTGCCGGATTGCACCGAGGTGATATGCGGTGTGTGCGATGGTGGACAGTGCTCCTGCCGCGTTAATGTCATCCCATTCCGTGCGAACGGTGACGGCCTTCCGCCACGTATCAGATTCCTTCCGTAGACTATCGCGAAGCTTGCGCCACTGTTCGTCTGTCACGGTGGCGCGCTTCCAACTTCCATTCCAGTCGGCATCGGCCCATGGATTTTCTTCCCCGGAAATCCATCGCGTCAGCAGAGACATGCCGAAATGAACGTGATCGACATGTGCGGCAATGGAGGGTTTTCCAGGGATCGTCTGCTTCGAAGCGGTCGCTGCCGATATTGTTTCAAGTTGGCGGAGAAGTCCGGGATCGCCGGGATTGAGAATGTAAGCTTCCGTGCCGGGAGGGCCATCGAAGATTTCAGTGAGTAGTTTGGATACTGCGCGCTGAAAAATGCTGTCCGACGCGTTCATGATTTCCCCGGCGATTGTCCGAAGCTGTTGCTGCCGCTAATGGGAGCGTTGACGTCCACAAAGCCGAGCATGGCAGCGTATCGGCCATCCGCCGGTACGTCGAATCCCGTCTCGCCCTGCCACGTGGAGGGATTGCGGAAGGTTCCAAATACGATGTCCCAGAGAGGGAGGTCGCTGTAGTTGTACCGGTGCAAGCCCCGTTCGTGGTGGATGCAATGGGATTCCGGCCGCTGAAAGATGTATCCAAGCCACTGCGGTGTGCGCACGTTCCAATGCTGGAAGAATGCATTGAACGCGCTGATGTTGGCCACGATTACGGCCGCTATGGGATCGAGGCCGAGAACGAAGAGCGCGACTAAAAACGGTACAACGATGTAGACCGCCAGATCCGCAGGATGCATGCAATTGGCGGCGTAGATGTTGAGATGCCTCGGTGCGTGATGCATCTGATGAAACCCGCGCCAGAGAAGATGGACCTCGTGCGTGGCTCGGTGCCAGATGTAGGTTGCCAACGTGACGATGAGCTGACCGATCAGTACACCTGGCAGCAAACCCAGCTTTGAAAGGTCGAACAACTTGTGGGTCGTGAGCCATTCCGACGGCAGTAACAGCAGGACTGCCGCATTCAAAGCGCCGGCATAAAGGAACAAGCCAAGCCCAATCCCGTGCCAGAACGGAATTTTGGGGAACTGGCGGGCCGGCCGGAAGCGCTCGATCACCAGCATCGCAGGGAACAACGCGAGACCCAGCAAATTAATCCAGTCTTCGGTTTTCACAAGACCCTCCCGCTCGGAGTGACAGGTAAATTGCGTACAAAGTACTGCCGCCAGGGATTTGCTGCCAAGTGGAAAAATACGTGATTTGACGTTCATTAAAGTGGCGCAATACGGTCTTCGCGGAAATTGTCATGAGCGATTACAATGCTCCCACCATGACAAACTATCTTTCGCAACGCATTACTCGACGGCAGGCGTTGGAAATGTTGGGAGTCGGAGCGGCAGCGGCAGCGGCAGCTCTCCCGAAAAACGCATTCTCCCAGGCGCCAGCTTTTCCGCAGGACGCGGTCATCCGGACGATACTCAAAGACTATGCGCCTGAGGAATTGGCCGGCGGTGCCACGCTGTTCCATGAACACATGCAGCTGGCACCGGACTTCAACGCCAAATTTTCGGCGGCGGGTAACGCCGTTCGCGTCGCAAATGGATTGCCGCCGACGCCCGCGCGTGGCGGGGGAGGTGGTGGTGGTGGGGCGGCACCTCCGGACATCATGCATAACGTGGACCTGATGTCCGCTGAAGTGAGCAAGGTCAAAGACGCAGGCGTGGCATGCATTGTCGACGCCGGCCATCCGGACATGGGACGCGACGTCGAATTTCTGCGTCAGGTTTCCATGAAGTCCGGTGTGCCAATCGTCGTCGGCGGTGGATTTTACTCACAGCCGTTTTACCCGACAGAAATTGCAACGATGAGCGAAGATCAGATATTCAATGCTCTCATCAGGCAGGCAGATGATGACGTTCTCGGCGCGTTCGGCGAGATCGGATCGTGGGACGAAATCACCAAAGACGAACGTAAGGTGTTCCGCGCGGTTGGCAGGGCGCACGTCGCCACCAACATACCGATATTCACCCACACTGGGATTCCCGGCAAATCGGCGCTGGAACAGCTCGACATTCTAGAGGATGCTGGCGTGAATCCGAATCGCGTGATCATCGGACACCTTGGGAATCTGGTCGACACGAACGTGTATGTACACAAAACCATCTGCAGACGCGGCGCTTACGTGGGATTTGACCGGCAAGGCAACAACGACACGCAGCAGATTCCGATGGTCATGTCGCTCATAGAGGCTGGTTTTGCCGATCACCTGATGTTCTCGGCAGATGCTTCGAGCGGCTACTCCAAGACGGTGACGGCGTTTATTCCAAAGCTGAAAACCGCCGGCGCCAGTGAACAGGTGCTTCACGGCATTATGGTCGATAACCCCCGCCGGTTTCTCGCGTTCGTTCCAAAACGCCCTCGAAAGAAGTGATCAAGAGTCTGAACTCCGGTGGTGCGGATGTATTGCGATGGTCGGCTCCACCTGTATTTGGGTCTATTGCCGAAACCTGACATTCGTGAATTACCCGGACTTAAACTCGGGTATACCGCGATATTCGAAATAGCATTCCCATTGAATCAGAAGTTTTCCGTGGCAAGAGATCTGCATCACCGTTTGGGTGATGAGAGGCATAATTGAAATCGTTTCGGAGTGAACATGATCGAAAATGATAATGAGCTTCAAACAACCCTCGATCGGATCTCGCGCTTTCATGTCCAGCTAATGCAACTCCGCCACGTCGAGACCAACCCCGCGAATTATCGCCATTCCGCTTCTGGTTTCCTTGCAGAAATTGACCGGATGCAAGTGGAGGTTCGGGAGTACCTAAAGACCTGTCCATCGGAGCTCGAGTAAACTACATAGCTCCGGAATTGTGAGTCTAGTCGACGCTGACAACGCAGCTGCCATTGATGCGACTCTTATTTTGAATACGGCGAATGATGGCTCGGTCGGTAATATGGATGAAACGAAGGACCAGTGGATGTTAGTCGGCTCGGGTAAAAGCGCCGCCGGGAAACCACGCACAGCGGATTACACGCGGGAATGTGTTCGGTGGTTAGAAATGTTTCTGCCGTTCCGCGAACTTGAGTTGGCGAACCGGCTTATCGGAAGTTCGGAAGTCTGTCGCCTCGGCTGAGCAAAACAAACGGGTGGATGTGCTCCGATTTAGCCTCGCCACTTTCGCATTGCAAGTCATCGGACGAATTCAGCAAACAGTCAATCCGGCGCTTTCACGAACTTACGTTCGCTGAAGTCTCGATAAAGAAAAGCTTTTGACCGAAGGCCTTCTAAGGGAATCCATGACTTCACTTTGGCAGAGTTCCTGCAGTATTCTCACTGTGTCTCTTATGTCATCCCAAATCACTCGAAAGCTTTTCACCATCGACGACTGCTACAAGATGGCAGAGGTCGGCATCTTGCCGCCGGACGAGCGCACTGAACTCATTAATGGGGAGATCCTGGTAATGCCGCCGCCTGGACCTCGCCACGGATTCGTCGTCGATAACCTGAACGAAACGTTTGTCAATCGACTACAGGGGAAGGCGGTCGTCCGCGTTCAGGGTGGAGTCGTGCTGCACAAGTTTGCCGCTCCGATGCCGGACATTGTTCTGTTGAAGCCGAAAGGGAAGGCATATCTGGAGAAGAATCCTGACGCTTCCGACATTCTTCTTCTCGTTGAAGTTGCCGACTCCTCCCTTGAGCAGGACACGACGGTAAGGCTGCAGCTCTACGCCATCATGTCTATTCCGGAGTATTGGGTCGCGGATCTGCGGAACAACCGACTACTGGTCCACTCGATTCCAGTCGGAGAAGCGTATCAAAGCGTCCGTGTACTTTACCGCGGCGAAACGGTGGCGCCTTCGCTCCTGCCTGGCTGCGTCATCCCCGTCGACCTTCTCGTGCCTTGACCCAATCCTTTCGAGCAAAGAACTAGACTTAAGCGCCTCTCAGTCCTAGGATTCTCCGCAGCACCAATGAAGCGCCTCATCCTGATCGCACTGACTTTGGCGTTCGTCACTTCGCAGCCGTTTGCGCAGACCCAACCGCAGACTGCTCCCCGTAGCGGAGACCGTTCCGCCCCGATTCGGAGCATGCTGGACACTTACTGCGTTACCTGTCACAGCGCCACTGCACGGGCTGGCGGCATCGCCTTCACCGGAATGTCGGTGGACATCATCGGGGACAACGCGGAGATCTGGGAAAAGGCCGTGCGAAAACTGCGGGGCCACTTGATGCCTCCGCCAGGCAGTCGTCAGCCGCAGCAGTCGGAGGTCGACGCGTTCATCACGTCGCTTGAAAACGCCCTGGATAGCAACACCGATCGTCCTGTCGCGGGCCATGTGGGAATCCAGCGCATGACGCGGACGGAATATGGAATTGCCGTAAAGGATTTGCTGGGCGTGGATATCGATGCCGAGAATCTGCTTCCCACAGAGAATGAAGTGAGCGGTTTCGACAATATCGCTGCTGCTCTGAGCATTTCTCCGTCGTTCCTCGATCAATACGTCGGCGCGGCGCGGCTGGCTGCGAAGCTTGCCGTTGGCGAGCCGGTACCCAGGAGAGCCAGCACGCGGTATGCGTTGCCTCCGGGCGATCAGTCTTCACATATCGATGGACTACCGCTTGGCACACGCGGCGGAATGAAGTTCAGGCACAACTTTCCCGCGGATGGCGAGTACCGCTTCACGGTTCTCGATCTCGACGTGGGCCTTTATTCGCGCACCGTCGAAACGCGCCACACGCTGGTCCTTCTCGTGGACGGCCGGGAAGCATTTCGAAAGCCGCTGGGCGGCCCCGAAGACCTCGCCATCGTCGATAGAGGAGGAGCGCCTGCCCGTGCAAAGTTGATGGAGCGCTTCTCGAACATTCCCGTGCAGGTGAAAGCCGGCGTCCATGACGTTGTCGTTACGTTCATCGAACGTGCCGCAATTGAAACCGATGAGTTTGTCAGTACGGCGAGCACCGGGGGCTCATTCGGACAGGGTCTGCGAGCCGCGCGTATGATCGACGGCGTTACGGTGGTTGGGCCGTTTGACTCGCCAGGCGTTTCGAAGACCACGAGCCGCGAGCGTCTTTTCATTTGTCAGCCGCAGGCCGGACCATCAGGATCAGGACAAGATAGGGCATGCGCTCGCACAATCATTGAAAATCTCTCGCGCCGTGCATTCCGCCGGCCGGTAACCAGGGACGAAATCGATTCGCTGATGCCTTACTTTGAAGCAGGTCAGAAGGAAACCGGTGGCTTTGATGTAGGTATCGAACGAGCCGTTGCGGCCGTGCTGGTCGATCCCGATTTCCTCTATCGCACGATTCGAACTCCGGCAGGCGCTACCCCTGCGTTCCCGTTGAACGATCTGGAACTTGCGTCGCGGCTTTCGTTCTTCCTGTGGAGTCAGGGACCCGATGACATCCTGCTCAAGATTGCGACAGAAGGTAAGCTGCGCCAGCCTGAAGTTCTCGAAACGCAGGCTCGGCGGATGCTGGCGGACTCGCGCGCTGGAAGCCTCGTACGGAATTTCGCATTGAAGTGGTTGAACGTGGACAACCTGAACGAAGTGCAGCCGGACCCGTTGCTGTTTCCATCATTCAATGACGCGTTGCGCAGGGACATGGCCGTCGAGATCGAATCGTTTATTTCGAGCATTCTGCTTCAGGAGCGGAGCGTAAACGAACTCCTGACAGCGAACCACTCGTTTCTGAACGAGCGGCTGGCGCGGCATTACGGCATTACCGACGTTCTCGGCCCGCAGTTCCGTCGCGTGGAACTTCAGAATTCCCGTCGATGGGGACTGCTCGGAAAGGGCGCTGTCCTGCTGCGCACTTCCTATGGCGACCGGACCTCGCCGGTATTGCGTGGCGCATGGGTTATGGACAAACTGCTGGGAACGCCGCCGACGCCGCCACCACCCGATGTCGACACGGATTTATCCACTCCCAAAGGTGAAAAGCCGAAGACGCTGCGCGCAAGGCTCGAGGAGCATCGTTCGAAACCGAGCTGCAACCAGTGTCACGGCGTCATCGACCCCATTGGTCTGGCGCTGGAAAACTTTGATGCGATCGGACGTTGGCGCGACATCGATACGGTTGCCGAAGCTCCGATCGACGCGAAGACGGTACTGCCCGGCGGCAAATCCGTGGACGGCCCCGCTCAGTTGCGGCAGGGAGTGTTCAAGGACGGCTCGGATCAGTTCGCACAGGCAATGACAGAGAAACTCTTGATGTACGCGTTGGGACGCGAGCTTGAGTATTTCGATATGCCGCAGGTACGTGCCGTTGTTCATCGCGCGGCGAAGGACAATTTTCAGTTGTCTGCGATTGTTTCGGGCATCGTGACCAGCGATGCCTTCCGCATGCAGTCGAGAGCCCACAAGTAAGGAGTCAAAAATGTTTTTGACGAAGAAACACCTGTCGCGACGAACGCTGCTGAAGGGCGCCGGAGTCAGCCTGGCCCTGCCGCTGCTGGACGCGATGATTCCTGCAGCCACTGCGCTCTCGCAGACTGCTGCAGCAAGGAAGTTGCGCATGGGGTTTTTCTATCTTCCTCACGGCGCAATCATGGGAAACACTTCGCATGGCCCTTCAATGGACAAGTGGAATCCGAGCGGCGCCGGCGCGGAGTTCAAGCTGAATGCGATCATGAAATCGCTGGAACCTTACAAGAAGTATGTAACGTCGTTCGGAAACCTGAAGAACGAAGCCATGGTGGGCGGCGTACACAGCCGCGCTCCCGCAACCTGGCTGAGTGCACAGAAACCGGACGACAAGGTGCCCGGAGCCAGCATGTCCACGACTCTGGATCAGGTCGTTGCCGGGAAAATAAGCCAGGGCACGACGCTGCCATCGCTGGAACTCGCATCGGAGACTACGATTCAGGCAGCGGCGTGCGGCGGTGCGCGCTGCTACTACAGCTCCACGCTTTCTTTTCGCGACGCAAAGTCGCCGTTGCCGATGGAATTCAATCCGCGCAAGGTGTTCATTCAGCTCTTTGGCGAAGGCGATAACGCGGCGGAGCGTGACGCGGTTTCGAAACAGAGCGCCAGCCTGCTGGACCGCATCAATGAGCGCACAAAGCAGCTGCAGCGCGAACTGGATCCTGCCGACCGCATCGTTCTGGACAGCTATCTGGAAACGGTTCGCGAAATAGAGCGCAGAATTGAGGTCGCGTCGCAGCGCGATTTGTCGGATATCCAGGTGCCGGCGGCGCCCATCGGGCCGCAGGATGCGTTCGACGAGCAGGTGAAGCTGATGTTCGACTTGATCGCACTGGCATATCGGGCCGATCTCACGCGAGTGGTTTCCTACATGATGGCGTCGGAAGGGACTGCCCGCACGTACAACCACATCGGCGTTTCCGATGCGTTCCATCCGGTGTCGCATCACGCGAACCTTCTCGACCGTATGGAAAAGCTCGTGAAGATTCAGACCTGGCACATGGATCGCTTTGGGGAGTTCCTCGGCAATCTGGCTGCAGTTCGAGACGGAGAGGGAACGCTGCTGGACAACTCGATCTTCCTGTACGGCTCGAACATGTCCAACAGCGACAGGCACAATGGGCACCCGCTTCCGACAATTCTCGTTGGAGGAGGTGGAGGGAGGCATATCGAGCTGCCGGAGCCCACTCCCCTGGCAAATTTGCATTTAACAATTCTGGGCAAAGTTGGAGTGGAGAAGAAGAACTTTGGAGACAGCACCGGCACCATCGCTGGCGTTTGATTGGTTTAGATGGGAGAGCCTTGCCCTCCTGACTCAGGAGGGGAGTTTTCGGAGTAATTGCCGATGAATCGTAGACAACTATTGAAAAGTTCCTTCGCGGGATTGACGAGCCTGCTCGTTCTCCCGCGCCGGGCAGTATCGCAACAGCGATTCAATGATTCGCTGTCGATCATCAGCGACGTCGGAACGAATGTCGTCGAGCTGAACACGAGCGATGGCCGGGTTCTTGTGGATAGCGGCTCTCCGCAGTTTACATCTGCATTGATGAAGGAACTCGGTTCCAAACGCGTCCAGACCGTTTTCAACACGCACTACCACATCGAGAACACCGGTGCGAACGAGGTGCTGGGCGCAAAAATCATTTCTCACGAAAACACGCGCGAATGGATGGCCACACCGTACTGGGTTCCGGCGGAAGACCGCTACCAGAAACCGCGACCGAAAGCCGCTCAACCCACCGAAACGTTTTACACATCCGGATCCTTGAAGGCCGGAACGGAACAAATCGACTATGGTTACCTCATTGAAGCGCACACCAGTGGTGACATTTACGTGCACTTCACAAATTCCAACTTGCTTGCCGTCGGCGACGTCGCGTCTCCTGTTCGCGATCCCGAACTGGATTACTTCACCGGCGCCTGGATCGGCGGCCGCGTCGACGCCATGGATAGGCTGCTGAAGCTTGGCGATGCCCAGACGAAATTCGTTCCCGGCTCTGGCCCCGTGATGAGCCGCGCGGAATTGAAGGCCGAGCGCGACATGATGTCGACTATCTATGACCGTACGGTCGACCGCGTACGCGAAGGCGAGAGCGCCGAAGACATGCTCAAAGCGGGGGTGATGAACGGTCTGCCCCGAAAATTCAAAGATCCCTCTAAATTCCTTTATGACGTCCACAAGGGTTTGTGGGCGCATCACAACAAGTTGGCGCCCAATGTTGTTTGAGCATTTGAAGTCACGCCTGTCCGTTGTGTTCGTGTTGCTTGCATTGACCACGGCATCGTTTGCGCAATCCAACAGTGCGCTCGCCGATCGCATCGAATCGGGAGACCGCAAAGCCGCGCTGGAAATGATTGGGCGAAACGTCCCCGTGAATGTGTCACAGCCCGATGGGTCGACTCCGCTGCACTGGGCGGTTTACCGGGTGGATGAGGAACTGATCAAAGCGCTGCTGGCTCGCGGGGCAAAGGCCGATGTCGTCAACGCCTATGGCTCGAGCCCTCTGGCGGAGGCCGTCCGTGTCGCCAATGTGAGCATCGCCGCACTGCTTCTCGACGCCGGCGCCAATGCGAACCGAGCCAACGAGGATGGAGAAACACCCGTGATGCTGGCCGCGAGTACCGGCGCAGTGAAGGTCGCCGAACTTCTGGTCCGGCATGGCGCCAACGTCAACGCGCGCGAACAGTTTCGCAATCAATCGGCGTTGATGTGGGCCGCAGCCGAGAGTCATCCCGACATGGTGGCGTTTCTCATTTCCAAAGGCGCCGCCGTCAACGTCCGCGCGACCGCCAACGATTGGCCGAATCAGATGACCAATGAGCCGCGCGTTCAGTACCGTCCGACCGGTGGACTTACTCCATTGCTGTATGCCGCACGTGCCGGCTGCCGTGGATGCATCGAAGCCTTGCTCAAGGGTGGTGCGGACATTGATCTGCCGAATCCGGATGGGATGACGCCGCTCATGATGGCCATCGACAATTCTCACTTCGAGGTCGCGCGATATCTCTTGGACAGCGGTGCCAACCCGAACACATGGGACTGGTGGGGACGTACACCAGTTTACGTGGCCGTGAATATGCGCGGTGGCCCCGACAGCAATCCCGGGCCACGCCCTCCGTCCTCGCTCGAACTGATCAATGCTCTGCTGGATGCCGGCGTGAATCCGAACCATCAGCTGAACTTTCTCCAGCCCAGCCGGAACGGGAACAGCGGCCGCTTCAAGGACGATCTGCTGAACACTGGAGCCACACCGCTGCTTCGTGCTGCTCAGACTTTCGATAACGACGTGGTAAAGGCATTACTCGCTCATCGAGCGCTAGTCGAACTTCCCAGTGCGATGGGAGTGACGCCTCTGATGGCTGCCGCCGGGATCGGAACGCGAACCGCCGCGGGCGTCCTGGGCCCTGGACCACCAGCCGATGTGGAAGCCAGGTCAATGGAGACCATGGACATTCTTCTCAAAGCGGGCGCCAATGTGAATGCCCGCATCACAGACACGACCAGTCTGACCGCGCGGATTGCACGTGCAAGTACGATGACCGGCCGTGAAGGTCAGACGACGCTTTTTTTCGCGGTGCAGTCTGGCCGCCCTGCCGTGGTGCGATTTCTGCTGGATCACGGGGCCGACGTGAATGTGATGGGCGACTCCGGCAGGGGGCTGCTGACAGCCGCTCGAAGTAATGCCGAGATCACATCCATGATCCGCGCGGCAATGCCCAAAGACGCCGCAGTCGATCTTGCACCGCCGCTCCGTTGACCTCGAACCAATTCTTCATTTGGTCGTTAGTGTTGGAACCGGCGACTCTGTGATATCTGAAGATTTTGCTGTACTGTCCTCCTTCGATTGACGCCGCTCGCGTGTACACTTCCAAAGATGGGTGGTCCGACATATCCCGCAGCACGCATGGTCGCCGAACGGATCCAATCGCGTCTTTCGGCGAACTCCGCCAAATTCCAGACGCCCGGATACGCTCCGAAGCCGGATGCTGCCGTGATCGAAGAGGTCATCAGCGCGGCATTCTGGGCGAGTCTTCGGCGTGAGGAAGGCCGGGCTCCGTCCATTTCACTGGCCTTTGTTCCGCCCGAGCAGGTCCCCAGGCCGCTGATCTTTGACAACAGGCTTCCCCTGGATCCGGAGGTCCTGGTACGGTTGGCGCCCGCCGTCGAGAGACCCGGCATCCACCTGGGTGTCTGGGCCTATGACGATCAGTTGAGTGTCTGGGGAACCACGCGAATCGTTCCCATCTGGTGTTTCATTCTCGAAGTGATTGCGCCCGGTCTGCTGGTCGCGAAGTTCCGCCGGGCGGAGCCTTCAACAAAATTCGCAAATGTCGCCGTGCTGGAAGGCGCCAATGTGAAGTTCATTGAGCAGCAGGACGCGATTATTTCCGAGGTTCCCACAGCACTGAGTTCACTTCTAGCCTTCTATTCCTCCGCCGGTCGTGAAGAGTCCGACAACGTTCTGGTGAGGCTCGCCATTTCCATGCGTGCACACCAGCGCGGAGGAACACTCCTGGTTGTTCCGCGCGACAGTGAAGAATGGCGTGCGTCTCTTGTGAAACCGATTTCCTATTCGGTCACCCCGCCGTTTTCGGAAATCGACGGATTGTCCGGTGACTCCGACGCCATGCGTGCTGCAGTCGATGCACTCGCCGGCTGGACTGCCGTCGATGGAGCGACGGTGATTTCCGATCGATTTGCGCTGCTGGCGTCAGGCGTGAAAATTGTGTCGCGTGATGCATCGCATCGGATCGAGCGCGTGTTGGTTACAGAACCGGTCGAGAGTTCGCAGAGACTGATCGTCGAGCCGGCCCAGCTCGGGAATACGAGACATATGTCCGCTGCCCAGTTCGTGCACGACCAGCGGGACGCTATCGCCCTGGTAGCGTCACAGGATGGCCGCTTTACGATATTTGCCTGGTCTCCATCCGGCGATATCGTTCACGCCCATCGACTCGAATCGCTGCTTCTTTAGCGAGTCTGGATGGACTTCGCCACTTCCGGGAATTCCTGCAAAAACCTTTGAAAGGCGCGTTCTCCAGCCTGCTGGCCGAGCTTCTGTCCGCGGCTCATCGATTCGGCAGACAATGCCGGGAGAACCTGGATTGTCTTCTGCCCGAGCGGGGATTCATAGAACGAGATCAGTCCCTTGATTTCATCATTGGTGAAGTATTTGTCGTAGAGTTCCGGTGCGATTCGGCTGAGATCGACCTTTCGGAGTTCCTCCGACATGATGTCGGAAAACCTGTTCATCATCTTGCGGTTTGTTTCATCGCCCTGCCCATCGGCCGCGAAGAGCGGTTTGAGCATTCCAATCGCCTGGTCCAGCATCTGACCTTGCAATTTGTCTGCGCCCACAAGCTTGAGAAGGCGTTCGATATTTGCCGCCTTCTCGGATTTTGCCGGGACTTGCTGTGCGAATGCGGGCGACGCCGCAGCGAACAGAATCAGCAGGACGGACAGCGATTTCGTTTTCATTTCGGCATCGTAAACGCAGGACATGATTTCGCAAACAGCTCGATGGACAATTTCCGGGCTGAGGATCGCCGGTTTCCAGGTGCGCCATAGTATTCTTTCTTCGAATGAACATGCACATTCAGACGGTGGTCGGAGTACTCATTGCTGCGCTTGGCGGCCTTGCGGTCGGCCTGGAGCGCGAGTGGTCTGGACATGCCTCTGGTCCGAAAGCCCGCTTCGCCGGAGTGCGCACATTCACTCTGCTTGGATTTCTTGCGGGCTTATCCGGCCGGCTTTGGGACGATGGGTTTCGAATTCCATCCGTTGTTCTTCTTTTCGGAGCCATGGCGCTGATTGTGTCCGCTTACACCGCGGCAGCCCGGCGGGATGCGGATGCGACGACAGAGGTCGCCGCACTCGTGGTCGTTGCCGCCGGTTTCACTGCTGCAATTGGAGGCTGGGCGCTGGCTGGAGGTGTCGTTATGGTCACGACACTTTTGCTGGTGGAAAAATCCAGGCTTCATGAATTGGCGAGGCGACTGGATGACACGTCACTTCGAGCCGCGGTTCGATTTGGCGTGATGGCCGTTGTCATTCTCCCTTTGCTTCCCGAAGGGCCGTTTGGCCCGTGGGGCGGCATCCGTCCGAGGACTCTCTGGATTGTCGTGCTGTTGTTTTCTGGAATGAGCTTTGTGGGGCATCTCGCCCGCCGATCGTCGAAAGGCGCATCGGGCTATTCCGTCGCCGGAATTCTTGGCGGTGTCATTTCGTCCACCGCAGTGGCCTTCAGCTTTTCCCGTCTCAGCCGCTCCGAACGAGGCCACGACCGGTCGCTCGCTTTCGGCGTGATTGGCGCATCTACGGTTTTGTTCGTTCGAGTGGCTGTTGCCATTACGGCTCTGAATCCCAGCCTGGCGCGTGCTGCAATTCCGTTGCTCGGACTGCCATTCGTGATTGGCGCAGTGGTTACATCACTGGGAGTCTTGCTGAAATCGAAAGCGGATACATCGGAAAACTCGGCTAACGGCAATCCCTTGCAGTTCTGGACTTCACTGCAAATGGCAGTAGTCTTCCAAGTCGTGCTCTACGTGGTGTACGGCCTGCGCGGACTTTGGGGAAACAGCGGCTTGCTTATATCGGGTGCTGTCGTGGGTTTTACAGACGTCGATGCCCTTGCCGTTTCGATGGCACAAGGCGCGCACGGAGCGACCATGGAAGTCGCGTCGTCTGCCCTCGTGGTTGGAATTCTTTCGAACACGGTCTTAAAGCTCGGGGTTGTTCTCACGCTCGGTCAGGGCCGCTACCGATGGATAGCCGCAGGCGGTCTTGCATTGATTGCGGTCGCCTTGATTGTTTCCCTCCTGCTTTTCCGTTGAATCGAAGCGGAAGGCGTTGCAGGGTTGTACTCGACGCGCGCCAGGTGATAATCTCCTCCCGGATTGACCGTGGTATAGGACAAGGAGGTGTTCGATGCGCCAACGTTATCTTGCTTCGCTGGGCGCTCTGGGTGTTCTGGCAGTCATCTTATGGGCAGCGCTTTCATTGGCGGTTCAGAACACGGCGACAACCCCAAAACCCGCAACGTCCCCCGCGGCAGTTCCTCCCAAGCCTGCAACTTCCGCCATTCCTGCCAGGCCGGCGACCACCGTACCTCGCACGCCCTGGGGTGAACCGGATTTGCAGGGAACCTGGTTCGTTCTGGCGAATGTCCCTCTGCAACGTTCCCCGGCAAATGCCGGCAAGGAATTCCTTACCGACGAGGAAGTGGCGGCTGCAGATAAGCAGAATGGCCTGAATCCCGGACGCAATGCCCGTTCCGCCAACAGCGCTCAGGACGTCAATGGCGCGTACAACGCGGTTTTCAATTCCGTCTTGAAGACCGGCAAGCGCACCTCGATGATCATCGATCCGCCGGACGGAAGAATTCCTCCCCTCGTCGCGGAAGCGCCAGGTGGCGGAGCGCGAGGCGGCCGGGGTGGGGCTCCAGCTGGAGGCGCCCGTGGCGGCCAGAATCAAAACGACAATCCGGAGACTCTTGCACAAAGCCCGCGCTGTCTTGGTGTCCAAATGCCGTTTCTTCCGAACAACACCGCATTTGCGCAGGGCACAGTCATGCAGATTGTGCAGGGACCCAAATCCATGGGCATCTACATGGAGGACGATCACGCCGGCGGAGGCAATCGTACGATCTTCATGGATGGACGGCCGCACCTGCCACCAGCTGTCAAGACCGCTCTGGGGGACTCGCGTGGCCACTGGGAAGGGAACGCGCTGGTTGTTGAAACGACGAACTACATGCAAGGCTATAGTGGAGCGAACCCCGATACCTATCGCACCATCGAGCGATTCACGCGCGTCGGTCCCAATGATTTGAAGCGGGAGATCACATTCGACGATCCGAAGACGTGGACGAAACCGTGGACCGTGCTGATTGAGATGGGAAAGACTGATGATAAGCGTCACATGATATTCGACTCCGCATGTCACGAGGGTAACTACGGGATGACCGGCATTCTGGTCGGTTCTCGAAAGGAAGAGGCTGCCGCGAAGAAGTGATGTCAGTGGAATGCCCGGGATCTTACGGCTCCCCTCCCGTATTGGGTAATAACATACTTGGCAAATCTGTGCATCGCCCCTCCTGGCCAGGAGGGTGGCTGCGCCGAAGGTGCAGACGGGGTGGTGGCTCACGTTCGACGTGCTGAGTTTTTCGATCAAGAACAACCACCCTGGCGCTCCGCGCCACCCCTCCTGGCCAGGAGGGGCGATGCTCAGATTTGCCAAGTATGTTATTACCCTGGATTGGGAGGGAGGCGAGCGCAGCGACGATAGATGACGCGATGGCTGCTCCCCGTCATGCTTCTACTTGCGGTCGGTAGTGGCATTGCAGCGCTCATTTACGAGATCGTCTGGTTCCAACTGCTCGAACTGACCATCGGTTCTTCTGCTGTGTCACTGGCCGTCATCCTCGCCACCTTCATGGGAGGAACATGCCTGGGCAGCTTCATTCTGCCCCGCTTCATTTCCTCCAGACGAAATCCTCTTCGTTTGTACGCCGCGATCGAGATAGGGATCGGCATTCTCGGAATCCTGGTATTGATGTTGATGCCGTTTGCCGGCAGCGTCTACTTCGCCTGGAGTGGATATGGCTTGTCCGGATTTCTGCTGCGTGGTCTCGTCGCGGGAGCATGCCTTCTGCCTCCGACGTTTTTGATGGGCGCCACGCTTCCCGCTCTTGCGCGACGCGTCGACGCGACGCCCAGCGGCGTTTCGTGGCTGGGATTCTTTTACGGCGGCAACATTGCCGGAGCCGTGATCGGATGCCTGCTTGCGGGTTTCTATCTGCTGCGTGAGTACGACGTGACGACAGCGACAATCGTCGCAGCGGCAATCAACGTGGTGGTTGCAGGCGTCGCGCTTTTGCTTTCCGCGCAAAGAAGCACGAATCCACTTCCTTTGCTTGACACTGAAGTTCGCGACGATTCGCGAACCACGCGCTCTGACACAATGGTCTACGTCGTCATCGGATTGTCGGGTCTCTGCGCGTTGGCTTCGGAATCGATCTGGACGCGAATGTTGGGACTACTGCTCGGAGCTTCGGTCTATACGCTTTCCATAATCCTCGTCGTCTTTCTCACGGGTCTCGGAATTGGCAGCAGTATCGGATCACTGTTGTCACGCAGTATCGTGCGCCCACGCGCCGCTCTGGGCTGGTGCCAGCTGCTTCTTGCCGGAGCTATTGCCTGGACTGCGTACAACCTCGCAGCGTCGCTTCCGTATTGGCCGGTCAATCCATCGATCTCCTCGAACATCTGGTTCAACTTTCAGCTCGATCTGGATCGGGCATTTTGGGCCTTGTTACCGCCCACTCTTCTGTGGGGCGCCAGCTTTCCCCTGGCACTGGCATCGGTCGCATCGAAGCGGAAGGATGGGGCCAGACTCTTCGCCGGTGTCTACGCTGCCAACACGCTGGGGGCGATCGTCGGCGCGAGTGCCGCAAGCCTGATTCTGGTGGCGTGGATCGGGTCGCAGCGCACGGAGCAGTTGCTTATCGGGTTGTCCATGATTGCCGGTCTGCTGATTCTTCTGCCAGGTCTTCGCCAGAGTGCTGCAGCTCTCGCTCTGGTTGCTGTATTGGCTGGTGGTCTTCTGATCTACAGCGTTCCACCCATTTCGAAACTGCTCGTCGCGCACGGCCGTTACGCGGCAACCTGGGTCGGCAAAGGCGACATCATTTATACGGAAGAAGGATTGAACTCGCCGGTGGCAGTCTCGAGTTTTCCAGACAATGTCCGCACATTTCATGTCGCCGGCAAGATCCAGGCTTCGAACGTGCCTCGCGACATGCGGCTGCAGCGAATGCTGGGCCACCTCACATCGCTGACTCCAGTCCATCCTCGCTCTGTACTTGTCATTGGTTGCGGTGCGGGAATCACGGCGGGCGCGGTGTCCATCGATCCGCGAGTGGAACGTGTAACCATCGTTGAAATTGAACCGCTGGTCCCGCAGGCCGCATCGAAATTTTTCAACGAGCAGAACTTCGATGTCATCGAAAGTTCGAAGGTCCAGCTGCGCATCGACGATGGCCGGCATTTTCTTTCAACGACGAAGGAGAAGTTCGACGCAATCACTGTTGATCCGCTCGATCCATGGGTGAAGGGCGCCGCCAACCTGTACACCAGGGAGTTCTTCGAAGTCGCCAAAGAGCACCTCAATCCCGGCGGAGTCGTTACGATGTATATACAGTTATTCGAAACCAATCAGGAAGCAGTTCAGAGTTCCATCGCGACATTCTTCGAAGTGTTTCCAAACGGCACTATCTGGGGCAACACGTATCAGGGGCAGGGCCACGACATGGTGCTGCTCGGCCAGGTCGAACCGATGCGAATCGATCTCGATGCAATGGAAAAGCGAATCGAAGGCACCAATGTCGCACAGTCACTCGTGGACATCGGCATGAACTCCACGTTGGATCTGTTCGCAACGTACGCGGGACGGCGAAGCGATCTTACCGAATGGTTAAAAGACGCCGCGATCAATCGCGATCGCAATCTTCGCATGCAGTACCTGGCCGGATTTGGTTTGAACCTCGACGACAGCGCAGCGATCTATGCCAGCATGCTGGCCTACCGGCGATTTCCAAAGGATCTCTTCATCAGTGCCGAAGGGCGAGTGGACTACCTGCGCGAAGCCATTCAAAATGGCGGGCGCTGATCACGGTTCGCGGCTCCAGTTTGCCGGAGTGCAGTATCATATCAAGGGCACCGATCCGACAAAAGTTCACCTGCTATTTGGAAATTCCGAAATACGCCGGCTGCTGGAAGCTCAACCCTCGATCAGCCTGGAAGTAAAAGACGACGAGGGCTGGTTCGGAACAGCTTTTCCCAAAGGTGTCGACGAACTGGGTTTTCAGGTGCCGGGCGTCATCAAGGACATTCCACGTCTGAAGTTGCTGTACGACCTTTTTTCGGCGACGCTCAATCATCTCTGCCACATCGGTTCGGCCTACGAAGACGATCCGAAGCTTGCACTCAAGTAGTAATGGGGGACAAACCACTCAGCTCGGACTATTGCAGGTATCGGCTGATGGCAACGACAGCGCGGGCTGTGGCTGCTGCGGAGATCCATTGATCGTGGCCGTAGGGAAATCCACTTTCGAAGTATGGCTGAAACTTCGGTGCGCGGCTGGCGACGTGCCAGGAGCCATCGGCCTCGCGTGTTCCGAGAAGGTACTGTATACCTCGCTGAATGTCCGAATCCTTCGCAGTTAGCAGACCAGAATCCAGCATCGCGCACAAAGCTTCGCTCGTAGCGAATGCGTCGCTGGCCAGATTCGGGTTGCCTCCCCATCCACCGTCCGCGCGCTGCCGAACCATCAGGGCTTTTCCAGCTTCCAGTAAGTAATTCCGAGGTGCGCCGGACCGTTGCAGGCCGAGAAGCCGCATGGAGTAGTCGTCTGTTGTTGTCGGTTTTGCATTCATCAACCAGTTGCGAGCCCTGGTCATGTGTTCATCGACTTCCACTTTCAAGGATGGAGGTGCGTAGTCCCGCAACGCCGACACCGCAAGCGCGACACGATAGAAATCTCCATCCTGCATTGGCGCGCGCGAAGCTTCTTCACGGGGCCATCGTCCGTCGGTGAACTGACGGGACAGGATGTAGGCCACCATGGCATCGGTGACCGAGTCGGCAGGGTATTTATTCGCTTGAAGCGAATAAAGTGTATAGAGGGTCGAGTCCAGACCTCCGCCGGAATCCAGGCGTTGGACGAACCCATTTTCACGCGCACGAAGCCCCGTGCTCATTGCTTTCCATTGATCCACGGCGGCAGGCTCATCGACCGGGATGGACTTCTCGTGAGCTGCGGTGAGTGCCAGTCCTGTCAGCACCTGATGATGACAGTTGACGCAGCCGCCGTTCGCCGTGGTTGTCTTGCTGCTCTGCTGCAGCAGTGCAGTGCTGGCTTGAATCATGGAACGCAGTTCGGCGACATTCGGTATGGGTTTGAGTGCGGGCTTTGTTGCCGCAACGTGGGTTTTCACTTCGCCACCCAGCAGTTTCAGGATCGACGGACTTCCATACTTGCGCGCCCAATCGAGCGCGGTCCCATTGGTGATTGTCTGCAGTTTGGGATCCGCGCCTGCGGCGAGCAGCATCCTGATCACTTCAGCGTCCTGGTTCTCCGATGCCACCGCAAACATCAGCGGAGTCATTCCGGCTACATCTCGAGCGTTCATATTGGCGCGCGAATCGATAAATGTGCGGATCATCTCCGGAGACCCATAGGGAGCCGCCATCATCAGCGCCGTCCGGCCCTTGAATGCCAGAGGACCATTCTTGACGGTAGCGGCATCTGTGGTTGCCATATTCACATCGGCGCCCTTCTGGATCAGGGCCTTCACCATTGCCGTGTTGGCTTGAGCGGCGGCTGCCATTAATGCGGTGTGGCCGGATTTGTCTGTCGAGTCGACGGCATTCACATTGACGCCCTGGTCGAGAAAGAACTGAACCATCGCAAGGTCGTTCTGGTTAGCGGCCATAATCAGTCCGGTCCGTCCCGCTGCGCCGATTGCTTTCGGGTCCGCTCCCTTGGTCACCAGCAATCGCACGGTTTCAATGGAGCCGGTAGTTGAGGCGGCAAGCAAAAGCGCTGTCTGATTCTGTTTCGATTTTTCGTTGGCTCGGGCGCCGGCATCCAGCAACACGCGAACTTTCGCAATGTCTCGAATACCGAACATCAGCGGAGTGGCGCCAAAACTATCGACGGCGTTTACATCCGCTCCGGCTTCAAGAAGGATTTTCACCGCATCGAGGCTGCCAACACCGGCAGCGAGCATCAATGGCGTGCGGCCGCGATCGTCCGGAGTTCCGGCATTTTTACCACTCGCCAGGTTTCGTAATTTCGGAAGGTCATTGTTCCGAATCGCGGTGTAAATGTCCTGCGAAGCGAGCTGAGCCGCCGACGCGCAGCGGATGAAGACAAGAAGCAGGACGAAAGCAGGGAAGCGGTATTTTGAGAGCACAGTGCATCCTTTCAGGTTTCGGTTTCGTCAAGATAATAGGACTTTCTTTTGATGAATAGTAAATTCGCTGGTCGAATAAGGATCGCCGGGCGGATCACCGATTGGCCATCGGTCTTGCGGCACGTTTCGAAGTCAACGCGTCCGATGCCTTGAATGCTTCGGCGAGCCAGTCCGTCAGCGGAGATTCCACCTGATCCCGGTGCGTGACGAAGACCAGGTGCGCCACCTTGAGCTTCGAAGACTGGTGTGTCTTGCGGATGAGCGGGCTCTTGATGGTCCGTCCGAGAAAGAAGTAGACCTCGAGAACCTTCTTCTTCGGCCGCACAAAGAAGTAGCACGCCTTTCGCGAAAACATGATGGACTTGTGAGAC
>Ga0184628_10000148_pt1 | contig 40891 bp, 52 predicted proteins | sample PLM4_5_b1_FD_133149 | JGI IMG/M metagenome (GOLD analysis project Ga0184628, IMG submission 133149) | Groundwater sediment microbial communities from an aquifer in East River, Colorado, USA - PLM4_5_b1 | ecosystem: Environmental > Terrestrial > Soil > Riparian zone | place: USA: East River...
ATATTTTTTCCCCGGGGGGACTTTTGGCACAACCTTTTTAATCCCGAGAGGTTTCCAGTAGAAAATTAAAGGAGAATCATGTCAGACGTTGCTAACAATCCTGTCGAATCTCATGCAGATCGTCAAGAACGTGAAATGAAAGAACGCGCCATTAACGAAGAGAAGATTCGTCTAGAGCGGCAAGCCCGTTTGGGTCATAACGAACCAACAGAAAACAAGTAGAAAGGAAACACAATGGCAGATGTTCCAGACATTCTTCACGAAGCAGATGTTCGTGAGGTTATCCAAGATGAGATCGAGGAAACGGTTGGAGCAACGGGTGCTGCAATTGCAAATCCTGCATCTCCCGGCGGTTCATATGTTCAAGCAGAAGTAGTTGCACTTCGTACTACGATTGTTGCTATGCTTGACGTTATGCGAGCAAACGGTATTATTGCACCCTAGTAACTTCAATTGGTGTTTATCAATAATTTACTAACACCACAAAGGAGGTGTTGTGGACAACTTTAGTGATTCTGTGATGGTCGCATTACTTCCAACAACCACTGATTGGTGTAAGACACCTCTTCCTCATATGACTCTTGTATATTGTGGAACCGTTGATTCTCTTTCTATTGGGCAAAGAAATGAATTAACAAAGCTGGCATTGGACATGGCGATGACTTGTTCCCCAATGACTATTCCAGTTACCGGTGTAGAACATTTCGGCGATGAAGGGGATGTAGAAGTTCTAACTCTAGAACCAATACCACAACTATTAGCTATGCGTTCCGTATTTGAGGATTGGAATGCTAGTGAATTTTCATTTAGTCCACATTGTACGGTTGGTCCGGTTGGTTCCGCTTCTTCAGATACTCCACGAGATCTTACCTTCGATCGTATTTGTGTGTGTTGGGGGGATGAGCAAACGCCATTCAAGATGTTATGAAATCTATGATTAGAAATATAAATGATCATGGAGTTCGTTATCAAGCGTTAGCATTTATTTGTCCTGGGTGTGAGTTAGATGGACTTGGTACCAGTTTACATATGCTCCCCGTTAATACTGAGTTAACCAAACCGGCCTGGACTTGGGATGGTAATCTTGAACTCCCAACAATCTCACCATCAATTCTTACGAAGTATAAGAAACTTGATGAAGTAGAGTTTATTTGTCATTCGTTTCTCAATGCTGGTTTGTTTGATTTTCTTGGTGATTGTACTCATAGTCTTGTTGGTCAAAAAGTTCCAATCCCAGATTTGCCCACTTGGATTGTAGATTCTTAGTTTTAAAGGAGGCACATGCGCACTCAGCCCACAAGAGAAACTAAAACTCGGCGTCCTGCGGCAACTCCTGAGGGTAGAGAATCTCAACTCGTGTCTCTTGCTATTGATCTTGCTGAAAGACAGTTAGCTGATGGAACAGCATCTTCTCAAGTTATTACTCATTATTTGAAACTTGGCTCTAGTAGAGAACATCTTGAGCAAGAACGACTAATGAGAGAGAACGCATTGTTAGACGCTAAGGTTGAACAAATTGGGTCGCAGAAGAAGAGTGAAGAATTGTTCAGTGAAGCAATTAGAGTAATGCGTGTTTATCAAGGCGACGAAACGGTTTATGATGAGGGTTAAACTTTATTCTGAAATGATTCGAATTAATTCCTTTGAAGATCGTTTTGAGTATCTGAAATTAGGTGGCGTCGTTGGACAAGCGACGTTTGGATTTGATAGATATGTTAATCAATCTTTTTACAAGTCGTTTGAATGGCGAAATGTTAGAGATCATGTTATTCTTCGAGACAATGGTTGTGATTTGGGTTTTCCTGGTTATGAAATTCATACTGAAATATTAGTTCATCATATGAATCCTGTTTCTATAGATGATATTGTTAGTCATGCTGAGTGGATTTTAGATCCAGAATACTTGATTACAACGACACAAACGACTCACAACGCAATTCATTATGGTGATAGATCCTTATTAGTCCAACCACTTGTAGAAAGAAAACCTGGAGACACTCGTCTTTGGTAATAGAATGGAGAACACGATGGTTCGAATGTATATGACAGGTTATTCTGGAGCACAACGGGACGAAGCGGGTTTATTTGCATGGCCCACGTGGGGACGATTTGATCCTGAGTTTGCAGAACGAATCAAAGATCTTATGGATTTTGTTATTGATAGTGGACATCCAATTGGTCCTGGCGGCGGGTGGCGTTCAACCGATGGTCAACGCAAATTATTCTTAAGTCGTTTTCATCCAGAAGATGATACTAATCTTAGTGGTGATACATATTGGCCATATACGTTAGTTAATGCAACAGAAGCTGGTAGATATCGTGTACCCGTTGGTACTCGAGTTGAATATTGGGAAAAAGATGCTGGCGCTGCTCCAGCCGCTCCTCCAGGTAGAAGTTATCACGAGTCAACAACACCTTTAGGACATTGTCTTGCTGTTGATATGGTTGGTGACATGAAATTCATGGACGCTAATGCTGCAAGGTTTGGACTGCTTCACTTTGGGAACATTAACGGTGAACCATGGCATCTACAACCGATTGAGTTGCCTCAGCCGAGGCGTCGTTATGTTGCGTCTACAATGCATCCGCTTAAGGATTGGGGAGATCAACATCCACCGGAGCCTCCTACTCCAGTTCCACATCCAGTCGTTGTGGCGAAGCCGACAATTCGTTTGGCAAAGCCTTATATGTCTGGAAAAGAAGTCGCTACTCTTCAGCAGATCATGAAATTCTGGCAGTGGTATTCTTCGACTGTCGATGGTTGGGCTGGTCCGAAAACTATTGATGGTATAAAAACTATGCAAAGAGCTCTTAAGATTACAGCCGATGGTGTATACGGTCCTCAGAGTGCAGAAGCGTATAAGAAGTTTGCAGAATATATGCGTTCGTTGAACAAACCAACCCCACAGGGTTAGAGAGAAACTCATGACGACAACGAATATTCTAACTGCGCAAAAGTCATAAAGGAGGTGTTTAAATGGAGTCTAGTATTTTAACCAGTACCAAGAAAATCCTTGGGCTCTCTGCCGAATATACCGCGTTTGATCTTGATGTTCTTACACACATAAATGCGGCTTTTAGTGTTGTAACCCAGTTGGGTGTTGGTCCTATTGAGGGCTTCATGATTGAAGATAACACGACTCTTTGGGAAGAACTTCCTATACCGATGCAACAATTGAATACGGTTAAGACATATGTTTGGCTTCGAGTTCGAATGTTATTTGATCCACCAACCACGTCTTTCTTGATTGAAGCAATGAATAAACAAATTCTAGAGTATGAATGGCGTTTAAATATTATGAGAGAGGGAGACCTATGGACAGCACCGACATAGTAGTTGACATAGATCCCGAAAAAGTTATTGAACATTTCGGTGTAAAAGGTATGAAATGGGGTGTTAGAAACGATAAGGGTCACGAAGGGGAACGGGCTAAAACTAAAAAAATAGGAAAACTGGATAAACAGTTTGAAAAAAATGTATCTACGCTTCAAACTACTATAAAATTACATAATAGAGCAGCCGAGCTATCTAATGCTGATTTAGTTCATATTAATAACAAACCAGCTTATAAAGGTCAAGATTTTCGTAGAGATTCTCCACTTCGTCAGAAATATTATAAAGAAGCTCAAGAAAACTTCTTAGATAATTTACAAAAAGCCGCTGATGAGTTCGGTACGAATGCTTCTGGTACGAAAAAATATAGTATTACTGATACTGGTAAGGGTTGGGAAGTATTTTCTGTTGATGTAAAGCACCAAAATGAATCTATCAAAGTAATTGTTTCATATGATGAAAACGGACACATCGTTAAATTAGATATTGATGAAAATGTTATTGAACATTTCGGTGTAAAGGGTATGAAGTGGGGCGTTCGTCGTAAGCCTCGTTCCCCAGGTTCTGAAGATTTTCAGAGACACACCACTAACAAAAAAGCCGGTATAAAGAATCTTAGCGATAAAGATCTCCAAGCCCTCGTTAACCGCATGAATATGGAACAATCTGTCAAACGTATGAATCCTAGTGCTGTTAAAAAAGGACATGGGGTTGCTAAAGGACTTATCGCTGTTGTAGGAACAGCAAGTGCAATTCTTACAATTTCTAAAACACCAACTGGACAAGCACTTGGTGCATTTTTAACAAGGAAAGAGGTTCTTCAAAAATCAGTAAATCTAGTTGGTAAGGTTGTTGCTTAACCATAAGGAGGCGGTTAATGACTTTATCAAATACCGCCACCCCAATATACTATGGTGAGTTTAAAGATAAAGTTCTTCGTGGAGAAATTCTTGTTAATCGTGAAATCTCTATGGAGATGAATCGTATAGATTGGTTAATATCTAATCCAAATTTCTATTACGATCAATCAGCAGTAGAAGGTTTTATAAAATATTGTGAATGGGAACTTACATTAACTGATGGTGGAGATCTTTATTTATTAGACACATTTAAACTTTGGGCAGAACAAATCTTTTGTTGGTATTACTTCGTTGAAAGAAGTATATATCAACCCCCCAAAGATGGTCATCCTGGTGGTTATGTTAGGAAAGTTATTAAGAAGCGTTTAGTAACGAAACAATATCTCATTGTGGCTAGAGGCGCTGCTAAGTCTATGTATGCTCAATGTCTACAAGCATTTTTCTTGAATGTAGATACAACAACAACACATCAAATCACTACTGCTCCGACTATGAAGCAAGCAGAAGAAGTAATGTCGCCATTTCGAACGGCTATTACTAGATCTCGTGGCCCTCTTTTTAAATTTCTTACTGATGGATCTATTAATAACACAACAGGATCTAAAGCTAATCGAGTTAAATTAGCCTCTACTAAAAAGGGTATTGAAAATTTCCTTACTGGATCTTTGTTAGAAGTTCGTCCAATGGCGATTACTAAACTTCAAGGTCTTCGACCGAAGGTGTCTACTATTGATGAGTGGCTTTCTGGTGATGTTAGAGAGGATATTGTTGGCGCTGTTGAACAAGGTGCTTCGAAACTAGATGATTATTTGATCGTTGCTATTAGTTCTGAAGGAACGATTCGTAATGCTTCTGGAGACACAATTAAGATGGAGCTTGCTTCAATACTTCGTGGAGATTATCAGGCACCACACGTTTCTATTTGGCATTATAAACTGGATGATATTTCAGAAGTTGCTGACCCATCCAAGTGGATAAAAGCACAACCAAATCTTGGTCTAACTGTTTCTTATGAAACTTATCATTTAGATGTTGAAAGAGCAGAGAAAGCACCATCGGCAAGAAACGATATTCTAGCCAAGCGATTTGGAATTCCAATGGAAGGTTACACTTATTTCTTTACGTATGAAGATACACTTCCACACACTCGACGTGAATTCGATGCTATGCCTTGTTCTATGGGTATTGACTTATCTCAAGGTGACGACTTTTGTGCATTTACTTTTTGGTTTCCTCTTAATAACGGAGAATTCGGTATTAAAACAAGAAGTTATATTTCTTCTCTTACATTAATGAGACTTCCTGGTGCCGCAAGAATGAAGTATGAAACATTTATTGATGAGGGTAGTCTTCATATTCTTGATGGAACGGTTCTGGATATGATGGAAGTTTATGATGATCTTGATGAATTTATTTTAAGATGTCAGTATGATGTTCGTGCTGTTGGTTTTGATCCTTATAACGCCAAAGAATTTATGACTCGTTGGGAATCAGAAAACGGTCCATATGGTATTGAGAAAGTTATCCAAGGAGCAAAGACAGAATCTGTACCACTTGGTGAGTTGAAGTTACTTGCTGAAGAAAGAATGCTCATATTTGATCAAGATCTTATGGCTTTCGCAATGGGTAATGCTATAACACTTGAAGATACAAACGGAAACCGTAAACTTCTTAAGAAGCGTAAAGAAGAAAAGATTGACAACGTTTCGGCAATGATGGATGCATACATTGCGTATAAAGCGAACAGGGAGGCCTTCGAATAATGAACGATTGGGGTAAATCATGGGAATGACAATTGACCAAATTGGTGAACTCCTTGAGTCTCGAGGCGCCACAGATACTGAAATCAACGTATACTTAGAACATTTCGGTGTTAAAGGTATGCATTGGGGTGTTCGTAGAGCAGAAAAACAAGCCGCTCGATCACGCAATAGGGAGCTTAATCGAACAAGTCGTACCAAAGATAAAGAGGAATGGGCTAAGTCTGTTCAAAAAGCTCGTGATCGGTTGGAAAGTGGTAAAAGCAACGAAGTCGTTTTTAAAGCAAAGCAAGAGTATGCTAAAAACAAACAAGAATTAGGAAGCCGAGAAGCTCGAAAGATTCTTAATAAGGCTCGAGATAAAAAGATGCAAGACATTAACATGGCGCAACAAGCTAAAAACGGAAAAGAAGCCGCGGCAATGATTGGTGTTATGATGGCAGCATTTGGTATTAGTGCTTTACTTGCTTCTAAAGGTGCTTAGTTTCTTGTTGTCAAAATGGAAGGAGGTGATTGACGTTGCCAATGTTTGAGAGATTAAGAAGAGCCTATAATGCGTTTCTTAGAGTTCCTTTAGGCGAACCCTATTCTCAAGAAACGGTAGGACCAAGCTCAAGTGCTAGGCCAGATAGACCAACTCTTAGATTTTATAACGATAAATCAATTATTTCATCCATTTATACTCGTATGAGTATTGATGTTTCTGGAGTTGAAATTCGTCATACTCAAGTTGACGACGAGGAACGTTATACTAAAGATGTGGATAGTACATTAAATTATTGCTTAGATTTTGAACCAAACTTGGATCAATCACCACGACCATTTAGACAAGATGTAGTTATGACCTTGTTTGATAAAGGTGTTGCGGCAATAATCCCAGTAGATACGGACATTGATCCATCTTTAGGTGAAAAATTTGATGTTCTTTCTCTTCGAGTTGGAGAAGTTGTAGCTTGGTATCCAAAACACATTCGAGTTAGTGTTTATAACGAAGAACGTGGTTTAAGACAAGAGATCACTTTACCAAAGCGTTATGTTGCTATTGTAGAGAATCCACTTTACACAGTGATGAACGCTCCGAACTCTACTCTTCAACGACTGATTCGTAAATTAGCACTTCTTGACACAGCTGATGAATTATCTGCTTCTGGTAAGTTAGATCTTATCATTCAGCTACCTTATGTGATTAAGTCTGAAGCTCGTCGCCAGCAAGCAGAACAAAGGCGAGCAGATATTGAGTTTCAACTTAAGGGCAGTCAGTACGGTATTGCCTATACTGACGGTACAGAGAAGATTACTCAGCTGAATAGACCAGCAGAGAACAACCTTCTTAAACAAGTTGAGTATTTAACCGACATGTTGTACGCACAGCTTGGGCTTACAGCCGAAGTAATGGATGGAACGGCAGACGAAAAGTCAATGCTCAATTACATGCAACGTACTATTGAACCAATTATGGATGCAATGGTACAAGCAATGACAAGAGCGTTTCTTGGAATTATAGGAATACGTAATAATGAGCGTGTTCAATACTTCCGTGATCCATTTAAGTTTGTTCCAGTGGGACAGTTGGCAGACATTATTGATAAGCTTAGTCGTAATGAGATTGTTACGGCTAATGAATTTAGACAAGTTCTTGGGCTTAAGCCTTCTACAGATCCGAAGGCCGACAAGCTTCTGAACAGTAACATGCCACAACCACCAGACCAAGCGTCTTCAACTTCTTGAAAGGAATAGTCAAAATGGAACCTGATTTTTCTGGCTGGGCCACTAAAGCTGGTATTAAATGTACTGATGGACGAACAATTGGTCGAGATGCCTTTAGACATCAAGACGAATTAACTGTTCCGCTTGTTTGGCAGCACTGCCACAATGATCCAGAGAATGTTTTAGGTCACGTGATTCTTAAGAATCACCCGGAAGGTGTTCGAGCTAGTGCGTTCTTCAATAGCTCACCAAAAGCGCAACACGCAAGGGGCCTTGTTCAGCACAAAGACATTAATTCGTTGTCCATTTGGGCTAACCAATTAATTGAACGGGCGGGTTTAGTTCTTCACGGAGTCATTCGTGAAGTTAGTTTGGTTCTTTCGGGGGCCAATCCAGGAGCACTCATTGATACAATCTCTCTTCGTCACGCTGACGGTTCAGAGACAGATGTCGAAGATGAGGCTATTATTTACACGGGTCTTGAACTCGAACTTCAACATGCATCTAATGCTACGGAAAAGGATGATAACATGGCAGTAGACGAAAAGACCGTTCAGGATGTTTATGAGAGCCTCAGTGACGAGCAAAAAGAGGTTGTTCATTTCATGATTGGAACGGCATTAGAAGAAGCCGGAAGCTTAGGACAGAGTGCCTTCGATCCCACGGAATTTTTGGATAACCTTAACGAGAAACTTACCGCAATTCAGGAAGGAATCACGATGTCACACAACGTCTTCGAGCAGGAAGGCATCAAGGCAAAGGGTCAGACACTTAGCCACGCTGAAGTGATGGAAATTGTTGCAGCAGCTAAGAAGGGTGGATCGCTCAAGGACGCTGTTGCTGATTATGCTCTTGCTCACGGTATCGAGAACATTGATATTATGTTCCCGGATGCTGTTGCAATTGATGGTGCAACTCCTGAATTTCTGAAGCGGCGTACTGAGTGGGCAACCAAACTTCTTGGTGGCGTTCGTAAGAGCCCATTTAGTCGCATTCGTACTCTTTATGCTGACCTTACGTTCGAGGATGCTCGAGCCAAGGGTTATGTTAAGGGTACTCTGAAGAAGGAAGAGTTCTTCAACGTTTCTAAGCGTGAAACGACTCCGACCACAATCTATAAGAAGCAGCAACTTGATCGTGATGATATTGTTGATATCACCGATTTCGATGTGGTTGCTTGGCTCAAGGGTGAGATGCGTCTCATGCTTGACGAAGAGTTGGCTCGTGCAATTTTGATCGGCGATGGTCGTGATATTGCTCATGCAGATAAGATTAATGAGCAGAACATTCGCCCGATTGCCAGTGATCATGAGTTATTTACAACTCAGATCTACGTCAATATTGATGATGCTAGCTCGAACATGCAGGAAGTTATTGATTCTATCATCATGAATCGCCGTTACTACAAGGGTACCGGTCTTCCTACCATGTTCACAACTGAGACTTATATTTCTCGACTTCTTCTGCTTAGGGATACGACGGGTCGTCGTATTTATAGCAGCCTCGCTGACGTTGCTCAGGAACTTCGTGTTGCTGAAATTATTGGCGTCGAAGTTATGGAAGAAGTCGAAGACCTGGTTGCTGTTATTGTGAACCCAGTTGACTATGTCGTTGGTGCAACTAGAGGTGGAGAAGTCAACATGTTTGATGACTTCGATATCGATTACAACCAACAGAAGTACCTTATCGAAACGCGTTGTTGTGGTGCAATGGTGAAGTTGAAGGGTGCTCTTGCTATTCGGAAGACTGTTGGAACGAATGTTCTTGTTATTCCAGCATCTCCGACCTTCAACCCAGTCACTGGCGCTCTTACTATTGTCAACCAAACTGGCGTTGTCTATAAGCATGGGGCCACCGTTGTGAATGCTCTTGGTTCTCCTTACACGGTTCCTGCTGGAACGAGTTGGGTTATCGATGCTACTCCTGACGCTGGATACTATTTCTCCACGAGCGAAGACGATTCGTGGACGTTCGAAGCTGATCCTGCTTAATTTTAAAAAGGATGTGAACTTATGGCAAGATTTTGTGGTGAGGTTGGCTACGGTGAATCCGTAGAAACACCATCCGGAGGTGGCGTATTCGACGACGTTATTACTGAATTTGAATACTATGGTGATGTTATTCGTAACACAAGAAAGTCTGAAGAAGGCCAGAGTGTTAATAATGATATTACCGTAGGAAATTCTATTAGTGTCGTTGCCGATGAATATGCTAATACTCATTATCATGCCATTCGTTATGTGAGGTGGGCGGGGACTCTGTGGACTGTCACAAATGTGGAAGTCAAGAGTCCTCGTCTAATCCTTTCATTGGGTAACGTGTATAACGGTCCAACTCCAACACCATAGGAGTATATTATGGGATTAAGACAAGACCTCCACGACCTATTCAAGACTTTACTTGGATCAAACTTTGTATATTTTCAACCACCGGCAACTCTGGAAATGACATATCCATGTATTGTATATAGAAGAGACAACATGGTTAGTAAATTTGCAGATGATGCTCCGTATAATACTCGAACTCGTTATCAAGTTATATATATTGATCGTAATCCAGATAGTGAAATTCCTGCAAAAATTGCAGAACTTCCTACTTGTGTTTATGATAGGTTTTATACGGCTGAGAATTTGAACCACGACTCGTTTAAGCTTTTCTTTTAAGGAGAAATTTCATGACGGCACTTTTGTGGGACCAAGTTGGCGAACGTCTTTATGAGACTGGTGTCGACCATGGGGTCCTTTACATTCCTACTAATGGTGAGTACGTAGATGGTTATGCTTGGAATGGTCTTACGACTGTTACTGAGTCACCTTCTGGTGCAGAGCCAACCGCATTGTATGCAGATAACATTAAATACCTTAACTTGATTTCCGTTGAGGAATTTGGTGGTACCATTGAAGCGTACACATACCCTGAAGAATTTGGTCAGTGTGATGGTACTGCTCTTCCGAGCATTGGTGTGGCCGTTGGCCAACAGAGTCGTCGCACATTCGGCCTGTCTTTCAGGACTCGACTTGGTAATGACGAAGAGAACTCTGATTATGGGTATAAGTTGCATCTCGTGTATGGAGCTATCGCTGCTCCTTCCGAAAAGGCTTATGCTACAATCAATGATTCTCCCGAAGCGATTACATTTAGTTGGACATTCACAACAACTCCAGTGTCAGTAACTGGACTTAAGGCTTCGGCCTTGTTGACGATTGATTCAACTAAAGTGCTTCCTGCTAACTTACTTGCTCTCGAGCAGGCTCTTTATGGGACCGTTGGATCAGACGCTCGTCTTCCACTTCCTGATGAAGTGTTAGCTATGTTTGCGGGTAGTATTACTGAGGCTACTCCAACAGCACCGACGTTTGTTGGCGCCACTGGAGTTATTACAATTCCAGCGATTACTGGTGTCCAGTATCGTCGTGGAGATACGAACGCTGTTGTTACTGGCACGGTTACTATTGCTGGTGGTGTCGGTGCGTCTCTCATTATCTATGCTCAGCCTTCGAATGGGTACGTCTTCCCGTCGAACGTCGATACGGATTGGCAGTTCACTCGTACTGCATAAGCCTCCCCTTGTTTAGCGGGTTGAGAAGTCAAAATGGAAGTAGATTTTTCAGCCCGCTGAACTTGGGAAACTGAACGGAGTAACTATGATAGATGAACCGTTGACCATTACTTCCGGGTTGCCGTTTGCAAAAGAAATTAATATTTCTTTACCCGTAGATCGTACTTGGTGGCTTGAACTCATCGATTTTGAAATTCTTATGCAAATAAGAGAAGAAAAAAGTCGGAGTTCTACTTTAGTTATGGACATGGCTGACTTTTTGACAATCACCAAGCTTGATGCTAATAATTTTAGAACTAATATTAGGATGAATGGTTCAGATACAAGGACTTTACTCCGTGGTGGCTTTTATGACATAATTATGTCTGATCCTGGGACGACAGATGGCCGAGCTTACGTTATATTGAAAGGTCCAGTAAAGCGTTTGACGGTTATTACAGCAGAAACCGAGGATGCGCCATGAGCAACATTATTGCGGTCGATGGTATTGAAAGTGATGTCTATATTACAATTGTCGAGGATCCAGTTCCAGACGTAGTTGTTATTATTCAAGAACCGACAGCTTTACTTCCTCCTATATTAGTTACTATCGAAGATCCAAGCGGTCCACCTGGTCCTCCAGGAGCATCAGGAGAAGCTTTATCATATTTACACAATCAGGTTTCCCCATTGGATACTTGGACCATAAATCATAATCTTGGTTTCAAACCTCTTATTTCGATTTATGATGTAGGAAGTGTTGAAGTTATGGCACAAGTTCTACATGTAAATGTGAATCAAACAATGGTTTACTTTAGCAGTCCAACAGCCGGGTTCGCCAGGCTGATCTAAGGAGGATTACATGGCAACCCAGCCCGTCCGTACTGATCTCGACATGCTCAGCGTGTCAAAAATTCTAAACCTCGTCAACCCAGCGACCGCTCAGGAACCAGCAACTAAAGCATATGTTGATAGTTCTGTTGAAGGTCTTGCGTGGAAAGACAGCGTTCGTGTTGCAAGCACGGCAAACCTCAACTTAGCAGCGCCTGGTGCTACCATCGATGGTATTTCTATGGCAGCTAACGATCGATTTCTGGCAAAGAACCAGACCACTGTTCCTGCAAATGGTATTTACATCTGGACTGGTGCCGCTACTCCGGCTACTCGAGCTCTTGATGCAAGCGTTTTTGCTGAACTTGAACAGGCAGTTACGACTGTTGAAGAGGGAACAAACGCAGCAACCACATGGCGACAAACTCAAATCAACGGTGTTATTGATACCAACGATGTAATTTGGACAGCTTTCGGTACATCTGCTGGTGCTGCTACTGAAACCACAGCAGGTATTGCAGAGCTTGCTACTCAAGGTGAAGCTGACACTGGTACTGATGATGCTCGTATTATTACGCCTTTGAAGATGGCGACATGGAGTGGACGTAAGAGGAAGTTTACTGCCACTTTTGGAGACGGCGCAGCAACAAGTTATACTCACACACACAACTTTAATACAAGAGATGTTCAGGTTACGGTTTATGAGGCAGCGGGTTCATTCCGTGAAGTTCTTTGTGAAATTAGACATACGGGTGTCAACGCCATTGATGTCTTATTCAGCGCTGCTCCTACATCAAACAGCCTTATCGTTGTTATTCTGGCGTAATTATGACTATTCCTCTTCTCGACGGCCTAAGTATTAACGGCGAACCAGCCTTTGTTCGAGATATTACTGTGTCTGGAACTTTAATTGTAGGTAATGGTAAGCCTCAATTACGTCTAAATCGTAAAGGAACGTTTAGACGCATTGCCTTAGTTGTTGAGACTGCTCCAACTGGGGCGGATCTTATTGTTGATATTAATCTTAATGGTACAACAATCTTTTCAACACAGGCAAATCGACCTAAAATTGTAGCTGGTGCTACTCAAGGAAACACAACAACCTTTAACACACTCACGTTTGCTGCTGGTGATCTTCTTAGAATTGATATTGATCAGATCGGTAGTAGTGTCGCCGGTGCTGATCTTTGGATCGGAGTGGAGTATGAATGAATGTAGAACAAGAAATTGAAGTTCTTAAACGACAAGTAGAATCTCTTCGTCGTACTCAACAACAACAAGAAGAATGGTTAGATACTGTTAATTCACATTGGTACAAACGTATTTGGTGGTGGATACACGGGTATAAATATCATCGTCTCGGAAGGTGGCGTGACTGATGCCGACTAAGCTGTTTTTTCACGAGAATAGTAGCGGAATATCTGATTATAAAGATATGCTTACAACACCCCCCACAGGAAGTACTGTTGCTCTCAATGGTTCCACGACGGCCGGAGGAACCGAAGTCTATCCTCCTGGTTGTAGTTGGATAAGTGGTTATACACCACCAGGAGGCTTTACTTTAACTACTACGGATATTTCGATGTGGCAATACGAAACTAACATGAATGCCAACATTGGTGGGCGTTATCGTCTCTATAAGCGGACTATAGGTGGAACTGAGACAGAATTGGGTGGTGGCCCCTTCAATGATGGTGTTGAGATGGCCATCGGAGTTGGGAACATTCGTGAAGACTCTTGGGTTGGAAACTGTACCGATACTGCGTTCGCTGTTAATGATCGTCTTGTTGTAAAATATTTTATTACAGCTGCTGGTGGCACAATGGCTGTTGGGTATCAAGGTTTTGTACAGTTTAATAGTGCAACGTATGATAGTTTCTTAAATATTGCCCAAACGGTTGCATTCGGTACTCACCCATTTCCTAGCGCTCCCACGTTGAATAGTCCATCCGATGCCGGCTCCACCGGAGATTTGACACCAACGTTCGATTTTACAGGAACGGCCCCTGATGCGGACTCGCTCGAATACGAGGTGCAGATCGATACATCTAGTTCCTTCAATTCGCAGCAGACGACCTTTGAGAGCTACACGACGGCGGTTACCCCCAACAAGTATGATTCCTATACCAGCAACGTTGGCGTAGGACAGAGTTGGACTCCTGCCGCTGACGTGAACCTAGCTGCCGTTAAGCTCAGATTGAGGAAGCTTGGATCACCAACCGGAAACGCTTTGGTCAAATTGTACATCGGCGCGACAGGTAACCCTTCAGGCAGCCATCTGGTTGCTGGTTCGTTAGATATCAGCACGTTGACAACCTCATATCAGTGGATCACTGTAGAGATGGGTTCCGTCTATCGGTTGACTGCTGGTGTGAACTACGTTATCACAGCGGAATACTCAGGCGGAGATGCGTCGAACTGTCTTCAGGTCGAACTTGACTTGGATGGAACGGATGGTGGGGTCTTGACTTCGTACGCTCTGGGTGCTTGGACTTCATCTCTTTCAGATGACCTCTTGTATGAGCTACTTTCGGGTGATGCGTTGCTGGACAAGTTGTCTTCCATCCCTGATGCTGGATTTGCGAATCCAGACAATGGAGGAGATACACATCCATTTAATAGTGGAGAGAATATTCAATATACTGTTCAATCTGATCTTTCTGCAGGAACTTATTATTGGCGAGTTAGAACAAAAGATGCTTCTGGTGGGGCAACTGACTGGTCTTTGTGGAGTGCTACTCGTAGTCTTATTATAACTAGTGTTCCGGCAGTATATTTTCCAGTATCTTACGGTATGAAAGTTACAATTTAAAAGAAACGAGGATACTGTATGAGTAACGTAATTTATATTACTATAACAGATCCATCTGGTCCTCCTGGACCGCCTGGTCCTCCGGGAATTGATGGAGAGCCTGGCCCCCCCGGTGGTCCTCCTGGTCCTGAAGGGCCCCCTGGACCGCCTGGTCCTCCGGGTGTTCCTGGATCAGAAGTGTTTAAGTTTGTATTTCAACAAATGGTTCCAGATACACTTTGGACTATTGTACATAATTTGAATGGTTATCCAAATGTAACTGTCGTCGAGTCTGATGGTTCAGAGATCGAAGGTGAGATTAGTTACATTGATACAACTACAATCACTTTCGAAATTGCTTGGCCGGTCTCCGGCAAGGCTTACCTGAGTTGAGGAGATAAACATGGCCAAGAAAATTCTCGCTACACTAGACATGACAACCTTGGAGATCATTAACCATCGTCTCCATTCAATTGCTGGTAACCATGGTTCTCCAGTTGAATCTCTAGTTTGGTATGATTCTACTGCAAAACGAATTAAATTTCGGACTAACTCGGCTAACTTGATTTGTGTTACGGATGGTGGAGATTTAAGTGCTGGTTCTGTTGTAAACACAGCATTAGCAACTAATCCGCTCGCTCGATCTAATCACACTGGTACACAAGTTGCATCAACCATTTCTGATTTTGATACACAAGTTCGTACAAACCGTTTGAACCAAATGACAGTACCTAATGCCGATGTTGCATGGGGCGGGTTCAAAATTACTGGTCTTGCTACACCAACCGCTGGTACTGATGCAGCAAATAAACAATATGTCGACGACATGGTCGCCGGTCTCGCTTGGAAAGATGCTGTTAGAGTTGCTTCAACAGCAAACGTTGCTTTGTCTGGTCTTTTGACAATTGATGGTATAACTGTTATTGCTAACGATCGTGTATTGCTTAAGAATCAGTCAGCTCCAGCAGAAAATGGTATTTGGCTCGCTCAATCTGGTGCGTGGTCTCGAGCTCTTGATGCTGATGCCTCAACAGAGCTTCATGGTATGGCTGTAATGGTTGAAGAAGGTACCGCTAACAACTCTACTCAGTGGGTGCTTACTACTGATACTGTTCCGATTGTTGTTGGTACTACTTCTCTCGCTTTCTCACAGTTCGGTGGAGCTTCTGCATATACGGCTGGTAATGGTCTTACTCTTTCAACTAACGATTTTAACGTTGGTCCTGGTAACGGTATTCTTGTTACTGCGGATACGGTTACTGTCGATCCTGCGGTTGTTGTTCGAAAGTTTGCTGGTAATATTGGTGATAACTCGACGACGGCACTTGTCGTTACCCACAACCTCAACACAAAAGACATTACATATTCTATTCGAGCCGTGTCTGATGATAGTTTTGTTGATTGTGATGTTGTTTCAACTTCTGTGAACACAGCAACGTTTACATTTGCTGTTGCACCAACAACTAACCAATACCGTGTGGTGATCCACGGATAATCATGCCTAGACGCTTCTTAAACGACGTTATAACAACCCAAGTTGTGACAATGAGTTATGCGGGTACGTTGGTAGCAGGAGCTGGCGCCCTTAGATGGTATGCACATAAAGCTTTGACTGTTCTTAATGTCATTATTTCAGTCGGAACAGCCCCAACCGGTGCATCGCTCATTGTTGATGTTAACAAAAACGGAACAACGATGTTTTCTACCCAAGGAAATAGACCAACCGTTGCCATTAGTGGTTTTACAGATACGAGTTCTGTTCCTGATGTTACAAGTATTGCTGCCGGAGATTATCTAACTATTGATATTGACCAAATCGGATCAACAATTCCCGGTTCAAATCTTACAGTTCAAGTGATTGTGAGTGGATAATGACTATTGCTATTACACATGCTGGTGAAGGAACTAATACTGCTGGTTCTGGTGGAACAACACAATGGTCATTTCAAGTTGGCTTAGCTTTTGCTGTTTATGATTATCTTATTATTTCCATTGCAAGTGATAACTCTGGGACAAGCGGCGCTAATTCTATTTCTTCAGTACAAGATTCTCAGGGTAATTCATATTCTTTAATAGGATCTATGCATAAATCAAATGCTGCTTCAGTAAATGATTCTGGAGATTGTCGTGTTTATGGAGCACAAATTACGGTTGCTTTAGCAGCAACAGACACAATTTCTATTAATCAAAGTCCAGCAACTCCTCGTGGAGCTGCCGTAGTACATAAAGTTACATGTGGTTCAACATCATATTTAACTTTTCCAATTGTTGCTACAGATGATGGTTTTAGTACTGGACCAACTGGTTTTGCTATTGGTACAAATACAACTGGTGATGCTATTATTGCGTCAGTTGCCGCTGAGTATAATACTACTCCCGCAGCGATTGACTCGGATTCAACTGGTGGAGCATCTTGGTGTTCACCAACGCACTCTGCATTTTCTAATAGTGGTACAACAACATCTTCACAAGCTATAGGTACTCAACATAAAGTTGGTACCACATCTGGTGCAGCACAATCATGGACTTGTACCTATGCAGCATCATGTGACTGGGAAGCCGTCGCTATATTTATTAGAGAAACTGCTGCTGCGACGCCAAGCGCAATTAGTCCTCCAACAGTAACACCAAACGCTGTTGGTGGGTTTGGTTTATCTTGGTCTGCAGCATCGACACCAGCTGGCGGTCGTCCTATCACAGATTATCTTTTGTGGTACTCATTTAATAATAGCGATTGGTATCTTGGTGGTCAAAATATTTCTGTTGGAAGTCCTGCTCTATCAAAGAATGTTACTGGTTTTTCTCCTGGACAACTTGTTTATTGGAGAATTGAGCCGTGGAATGCTATTGGTGGGGGAGCGTGGAGTACATCTTCATCTGGAACCACTTGGAATGTACCCAGTCAGGTTACAAATCTTAGTGGAACAAATCCTGGAACTGGTACTTTTACTCTTAACTGGACGGCTCCATCTAATGGTGGTTCTGCAATTACAGATTATATTGTTGAATGGTCTTATAAAGGCGAAAATTCTTGGAGTGTTTGGTCTCATTCGGCATTGGGCGCCGTTAATACTTGTAACGTTACTGGCTTGCAGCATATTTATTCTTATGATTTTAGGATTAAGGCCATTAGTGCTGTTGGTACAGCAACTAGTTATTCAAATACCGCAACTGTAGAAGGTAAATCTCGCCCAAGTTGGGGTGGTATGGATTTATCTAGACGATCTTCGCTTTAAGGAGAAAATATGGCAACTGTAACTGTTTTTACCGCCGAACGTATGCAAGCAATTGAAGACAGTTGTATTATAGATGGCGATGTAGTTGGTGATAATCTTATTCTTACAAGATTTGACACTACTACTATCAACGCCGGTAACGTTCGTGGCCCTACGGGCTCTACAGGGGCCTCTGGACCGAACACACAAGTTATTCCAATGACATACATTGGTAACTTGGTTGTTGCTGCTGGGGCAGTAAGATGGTATTCACCAGCGAACTTTACTATTAGTAACGTTATTATCTCTGTTGCAACTGTTCCTACGGGAGCAGATGTTATTGTTGATGTAAATAAAAACGGAGTTACACTATTTACTACACAATCGGCTCGTCCAAAAATTGTTGCTGGTGGATCAAACGTTGATACAACTTCTGTTCCAGCTATTACAAGTATGGTTGCTGGTGATTATTTAACTGTTGATATTGATCAAGTTGGTTCCAGTGTTCCTGGCGCTAATTTAACGGTCCAAATTGTTGGAACTTTGTCATAACCTAGTTTAAAGGAGTGATTTAATTGACTATTTCTTTGATTGGTTATGGACCATTAAGTGCAAATGCAACAAACGGAGCAACACAAACATACAACTGGCCTTCTGGATATTCTCCTGTTGTTGGAGATATGGTTATTCTTGCTCACGGTGGTTGGATGAGTGATCCGTCTACACAAGCAGAAGTTGATGCTGTTGGTGCTGCTGCCACTCCATCCGGTTATACATATTATGGTGGTTATTGGAGAGACGTAGCATCAAACTTGAACTTAGTTATATTTTCAAGTTTCAGATTCATAACTGGTGGAGAAAGCGCACCACAAGTTTCTGTTCCATTAGGAATGACAGACGCAAGTTCTCCAGGCGGGGTTCTTGCTGGTTTTCTTATTATTTATCGTGGTGTACATAACGTTAATCATTTTTGGAATGCAGATTATGATTTTGCAAATAACGGCGCAGCAACACAGTTCCAAGTTGGAACTGTTGATACCACTATCAATAATGCTATGGTTGTGGAACCTGTTATTAGTGGTGATGATGCTGGGCTTACCGCCGGATCTAATTATGATTGGACATTCAGAGCTCTTGGTTCTAGTTATGGAACAACCGTCGGTGGCGATGTGGCGATGGGGTTTGCCGATCAATTAAAGTCTACCGCTGGAAGTATTACACCATGTGTGTGGCATAGTCCTGGCGCTGACTCTTGGGCTGGTTTGTTTCTTGTTTTAGAACAAGCTGTGGCGCCAAGTGTTCCAGGAAATCCAACAATTACTCCTAATGCACCCGGTGGATTTAATGTTAGTTGGTCTCCGTCGTCTTCTGATGGTGGTGCTCCAATTACTTATCGAGTTGAACATAGTTCAGATAATGTGAATTGGTCAACTGCTGTTACTTCTGCGACTTCACCAGTAAATGTGAGTGGTTACGGAAACGGTGCTCTTCGATATTTTAGAATTGTTGCAACAAACTCTGCTGGAAGTAGTACTTCTAGTGGTGTTGCTTCTGGAACAACATGGACGACGCCGGCTCAACCAACAGCCCCAACCGTTACTCCTAATGGTGCTGGAAGTTTTCAAATTTCTTGGTCGACTCCATCCAACGGTGGCACGGCAATTACGGGTTATACAATACAAGTTAGTAATGATAATACAAACTGGAGTACTGCTGCAACTTCCGCTTCTTCTCCAGTTACTGTCAATGGTTATGGTAATAATTCTACAAGATATTTTAGAGTTATAGCTACGAATGCTGTTGGAAATAGTACACCCGGTCCATCAACAGTAGGAACAACTTGGAATTTACCAGGAACGGTTAGTGATCTTTCAGCTATTAATAATCTAAATGGAACATTCAATCTTAACTGGACACCACCAAGTAATGGTGGTACAGCGATTACGGATTATTTAGTTGAATGGTCTCTTGCTGGTGTTGGAAGTTGGACCGCATGGTCTCATACAGCACTTGGTGCTGTTAATACATGCATTGTTACTGGTTTGGTTGCTGCAAACTCTTACGATTTTCGTATTAAAGCTATTAATGCTGCTGGTACCGCATCTACATATTCTAATATTGCGACTGTTTTAGCAGTTACAAAGGGTTATTGGGGGGTAGCATTGAATGCTTAAACTTTTTGTTTTAGGAATTGAATTATATGATGAAGAGTCTAATACGTTTATAAATACAGATGATTTTTCTTTAGATTTAGAACACTCTCTTCTTTCTGTATCTAAATGGGAAGCGAAATATCAAAAACCATTTCTTAGTCCAGAAGAAAAAAGTCGTGAAGAGATGATGGACTATATTAAGTTTATGGTTATTACAGAAAATGTACCAAATATTGTGTTTGTTCGATTAACTGCTAATAATTATTCTCGTATTGGAGAATATTTAGAATCTTTGGAATCAGCAACAACTTTTCATAATATACAAGGTAAATCTAATCGTCGAGAAGTTATAACATCTGAACTTATTTACTATTGGATGGTTGCATTTAATATTCCATTCGAATGTGAAACGTGGAACATTAATCGTTTGTTCACATTGATTCGTATTTGTGATATAAAGAATTCTAAACCAAAAAAGATGTCACATAGAGAACTAGCAACACATAATCGTTCACTTAATGCGCAAAGAAAAGCTCAATTAGGTACATCTGGGTAATGAAAGAGGACGTATGACTACTACACTTAGTTGGGATGATTTAGGCGCAAGATATTTTGAAAGCGGAGTAGATCGTGGTGTATTATATCTTGATAACAACGTTGGAGTTCCTTGGAGCGGATTGATTTCAGTAATAGAAACATTTACCGCTAATGGTAGAACTCCATTGTATTTTGATGGTGTTAAATATGCTGAAACAGCTATTGTATCTGAATTTGCAGGAACAATAAGAGCATATACATATCCAGATGAATTTCTTGAATATGAAGGGGTAATTGAAGTTGGTGAAGGACTTCATGTTGCTAATCAATTAATGAAAAGATTTTCTTTATCTTATCGTACACGAATTGGAAACGATGAAGATGGATATGATCATGGATATAAGATCCATATTTTGTATAATCTTACAGCAGTACCATCAGCTAAGAGTTTCCAATCAATAAAAACGAACATTACACCAGTAGAGTTTGAATGGAGCGTCAGTGGTATTCCAAGTCAAGTTCCTGGTTATCGTCCTACTTGTCATTTAATTATTGATTCTAGGCAGATTAGTCCGACGCTTCTTGCAGATGTTGAAAACAATTTATATGGAGATGGAAGTAGTATTCCGAAGTTACCATCTGCTGCAAACTTAGTAGGATTCATTGGTACTTGGGTTATCATTCGTATTTTAGATAATCTTGATGGAACATGGACCGCTATTTCGACGGATGACGCTAATATTGTTCAAGATCTTGTAGATCCGACAGTGTATCAAATCTTTGGAGCCAATATTAGTCAAATTAATGCTGATACATACACTATTAGTGACACAACCTTCTAAGGAGTTATTATGCACACAAGTGACGTCGTAGTAGTGTATAAGAATAGAACTAATGTGCTTAGAATCAGTATGGGGCAAGACATATCAGCAGATACTATTACTAGTGAAATACGTACCCAAGACGGTGTTTTAATATGTACTTGGACACCAACCTTTGACAGTGATGGTACAGACGGTGAGCTTGTCTTAACTCTTGATAATTCTGCTGTAAGCGCTATTACTTATATGACTGGACTTATGGATTTAAAGCGTGTTCGTGGTGGAGAACCATATGCCGTGTTTGCCAAACCATTAGAGGTTGAGTTTAGAAACTCGGTGACAGCATGACTCAAATTAATAGAGAAGAAGTTACTCAGATTGTTGTTCCAGCGGTTGCTTCTCAAGTGATTCAAGTTACTGAAGAGACACAAACAATTTCATTAAACACGTTCGTGACTTCTATTAAAGTTGAATCCATTATTCAACACATTTACATTAATCCAGCGTAACCAAACAATCAAAATGGAAGTAGTTTTGATAGAGAGGTTTCATAATGTTTAAGGTTGAATCTAAAGGTTTCTTTAGAAAAACCAACCGATATTTAAAAAAAGTTTCAAAGATTAGTTCTTTTGAGATTTTACGTTATTATGGAGAAGTTGGTTTAAACGCATTATCAAAAGCGACCCCAAGAGACGAAGGTCTTACGGCTAGTTCATGGACATTTAGTCTAGTTCCAAATGAATTCGGAACTCTTCTTGTTTGGGGTAATAGAAATGTGAACGATGGTGTTAATGTTGCTATTATTATTCAATACGGACATAGTACTGGAACTGGAGGTTGGGTGGAAGGCATAGATTATATTAACCCAGCAATTAAACCAGTATTTGAAGACATAAGCAAAGAACTTAGAAAGAAGGTGAGTCATGGCTAGTGTTGATGAACATATTGTATCAATGCAATTTGATAATAAACAATTTGAGAAAAACGTAGCATCAACAATTTTAGCTATTGAACAACTCAGAAAGAGTTTAAACTTTGCAGATACTTCTAGAAGTCTTCATGATCTTTCTGTTGCAAGTAAGAGTATAAAACTTGATGCGCTTCATGGTATGGCAAGTGGTATTGATCATGTAGCAAGTCGTTTTACGGCCATGGGAGCTATAGGTTTTAGTGTTATTCAGAGTTTAACGAGTAGAATTCTAAACATTGGTATTAATCTGGCTAAAAATCTAAGTTTAAGTCAAGTAATTTCTGGTTTCAGAGAATACGAACTTAACCTTAACTCTATTCAAACAATTTTGGCAAACACAAAAGCTGATGGTACTAATCTTGAACAGGTTAATGCTGCTCTAGATCAATTAAACGAATATTCTGATAAAACCATCTATAATTTCGGACAGATGGCACGAAATATTGGTACATTTACTGCGGCGGGTATTGACCTGGATACATCTGTAACTGCAATCAAGGGTATTGCGAACTTGGCTGCTGTTTCTGGTTCAAACGCTGAACAAGCTTCTACGGCTATGTATCAGTTATCGCAAGCTATTGCTACTGGGACCGTAAGAATTATAGACTGGACTTCTGTTGTAAATGCTGGAATGGGTGGTGAGGTTTTCCAAAAGGCGTTGTTTGAAAGTGGGAAAGCTTTCGGAACAATTAAGAATGTTAAACTTGGAACAACTTTCGAACAATGGACAGATGCTGGAAACTCATTCAGAGGTTCATTGGAACAAGGTTGGTTAACCGCCGATGTCTTAACTGCTACTCTTCAGGGGTTTACTGGGGATTTAACAGACGCTCAGTTGCTATCTATGGGATATACTGCCGAACAGGTTAAGCAAATTCAAGAATTCGCTGTTGTTGCTCAAGATGCAGCAACCAAAGTTAAGACATTTACTCAATTGTTGGGTACTGTTAGGGAATCAATCGGTTCCGGATGGTCTGCTTCATTTCGAATCATTATTGGTGATTTCGAAGAAGCTCGTACGATGTTTACTGAATTTAATAATTCAATTGGTGCGGTTGTAGGTAAAAGCGCTGATGCAAGAAACGACATGCTTCAAGATTGGAAAGATATGGGCGGGCGTACCGTTCTTATTGATTCTATCAAGGTGGCTTTTAGTGGTTTAGCAAGAATATTCAATGTAATTAAAGCAGCATTCAAAGATGTTTTTCCTAAACTGACAGCAAAGCGTCTTTATCAATTCAGTTTATCTATATATGGTCTTGTTTATAATCTGAATCAATCTAGAGAAACTCTATGGGAAGTTCGCAAAGCCTTAGCTGGTTTCTTTTCTATATTTAGTATAGGCTTTGAGATTATTACAGAATTTTCTAAGATGATTTTTAGATTATTCAAAGATATTTTTAAAGGAAGTGACGCCTTAGGTTTCTTTTCTGATATGGGTGTGAAACTTTCTGCTCTTGAAAAGAAGTTAGTTGATGGTGGGGGTATTGCAACTTTCTTTCGTGATTTAGAAGATAAAATTCGAGAGTTTGGTTCTTTTATTGCACCAGCTATTGATAAAATTAAAGATATTTTTGGAACGTTAGCAACCAGACTTAAGAATTTCTTTTCTAACATATCTACTGGAAACTTAATAGATAAACTTAAAACATTAGCTTCTGATGTTCAAAATGTATTTAAGAATTTACTTCCTTCTGGTCAAGTTAATGCTATTAAAGATCGAATAAGTGGAATAAGTTCTGTGTTTGACCGTTTAAACCAAATATTCCAAGATGCCTGGGAGTTCTTGAAGAAAATTGGTTTATTAATAAGTGAAACGGCTCAAAAAGTTTGGTCTGTTTTTAAGGGCATTGGGGAAAGAATTGGTAAAATCTTTGGTAACATAAACTATGATCAAGTCTTGGATACAATAAATACTGGTTTGTTTGCTGGATTCGTTCTTTTATTTAGAAAATTTGTGTTGAATTCGGCAGATTTTGGTGGAATAGCAAAGGGTATAAAAGATGTTCTCGGTGAATTAATTGATACATTGAAGACGATGCAAACAGATATAAAGGCTAATGCTATCTTGAAAATTGCAACAGCTTTAGCTTTATTTGCTGTTTCTATACTTCTTCTAGCTCAGATAGACCCACAAGCTTCTACTCGAGCGTTAGCTATTCTTGCAGCTGGTTTTGGTATCCTTGCTGGTGGCTTAATTGTCTTGTATAAAGCTCTTGGTGTAGGAACCGGAGCGATTAAATTAATGATTCTTGCTACAGCCTTAGTTGCAGTTGCTGGAGCACTTTTAATTCTCTCTATTGCTATGAAGATATTTGCAACAATGGAATGGGATGAAATAGCTAGAGGTCTTGCTGGTGCTGCTGGTGGTATTGCCATACTTGTTGGAGCTATGCATTTGATGCCAAAGGGCCTTGGTGGCGCCTTTAGGAGTATGGGTCTTATTGGAATGGCTATTGCTTTAACCATTCTTGCTGGTGCAGTTAAACTGTTTGCAATGATGTCGTTAGAAGAACTTGCTCGAGGTTTAGGAGCTATAGCTGTCGGTTTATTAATTATGTCCGGAGCTATGCAGTTGATGCCAAACGGAATAGGATCCGTGTTTAAGGGTCTTGGTCTTATTGCATTGGCTATTGCTTTGAATATTCTTGCTGGAGCGGTTGCTCTCTTTGCCGCTATGTCTGTTGAAACTCTTGCTAGAGGTTTAATATCTATTGCTGCTGGTTTACTTATTATAGCCGGTGCGATGCATTTAATGCCAAATGGTATAACTATGATGCTTCAAGCCGCAGCGCTTCTCATGGTTGGTACGGCTCTGGTTTCTATTGCTACAGCAATGAAGATCATGTCAACTCTTTCTTGGGAAGAAATGGGACGCGGTTTAGCCGGAATTGCTGGTGCTCTTCTTATTTTAGTTGGTATCGGTCACCTTATGAGTGGAAATATTTTAGGTGCTGTTGCAATCGGTCTTATGGCTGGAGCATTACTTCTATTGAGTGTGGCTATTAGAGAAATGTCCAAGATATCTTGGAAACAACTTGCTGTTGGGTTGGGTGCTATTGCTATTACTTTTGCGGTGTTGGCCGCAGCAGCTATGTTAATGGGTCCTATTTTACCTTTATTATTTGGTCTTGGTGCTGCCTTACTTCTTCTTGGAGTAGCAACAATTGCAATTGGTTTTGGTATGAGTCTTTTAGCATCTGCTTTTGCTATTCTTGCTACATCAGGAAGCGCAGCAATAGATGTAATTATGTCTGCAATAATGGGTATTGTTCAAATATTACCACCGCTTATTCTTGGATTGGTTAAAGTTATTCTTGAAGGTTTAAGAATGATTCTTACAGAACTTCCAGGATTTATCGCTCAATTGAGCGATTCGGTTGGGGCCGTTATTCAACTGATAATTGATAATATTCCAGGGTTTGTTGCGGCTTTAACTCTATTTGTCCAAGAAGGATTAGAAGCAATAAGAGTTTTGTTCCCAGATATTGTTGCAACCGGCTTTGCCATGATTATGAATCTTCTTACCGGCATTCGAGATAATATGTTTGAAATTGCAACGACTGTTGGTGAAATTATAGTTGCGTTCTTGGATGCACTTGCGTTGCAAATTCCTGATATTGTAGCGTCTGGGGTTGATACAATCGTTGCATTCTTACAGGGTATTACTGATGGATTACCTGAAGTTGTTCCAGCGGTTGTTGCTCTTATTTCAGAGTTTATTACACAAATTGGTAAACAAGAACATATTGACGACATTGTTGAATCAATATTTACTTTACTTATAAATGTTATTGAAGCTATTGGAAGAGGTATAAGTCGTTTAGCAACGTCTTTACTTACAACGGTTGGTAAGCTTATAACAAAATTAGCAGAACAACTTCCACCATTCATTGGTACTTTGGTTGATGCTTTATTTACTTTCCTTATAAACACGATAAAAGAACTTACGTCTAAAATTGAGAAAAATGCTGGAAAATTGGGAACAGCAATTGGAGAACTTTGGGCAGCTATAGTAATCGGATTCATTACAGCACTTGGTTCAGTAGCAGTAGCATTTGTTAAGAAGTTGGCAGATGCTATTTACGATAAGTTTATGGATGCTATTTGGAATGTTGTTGACAAATTCCTTCCAGGCGATCAAGGAAACCCATTTAAAGTATTAGGACTTGGTATTGTAGATGAAGTTATTGGGTGGGTTGACACTGGTTTGGAAGACGCACATCATCCGGCAGCATTAGATGACTTTGTTTGGACAATGGCTAGTATGGTAGGAAAGATGAATTCTGTCTTATCTTCTGGTATTGATTATTCTCCAACAATTACTCCTGTTATGGATCTATCTCAATTGAAGGCAGACGCTGCTCAAATTAAGAAAATGGTTCCAAGTTCTCTTGATGCATCATATTCTGCAGCGGCTAGTATTGCGGGATCCGAGAATCAAACCACACAAAGTTCTTCGGGTTCTGGTGGTTCTAAGGAAATAACATTTACTCAAATCAATAACTCACCAGAAGCTTTGTCTAATGCGGCGATTTATCGTCAAACAAGGAATCAAATCGCTATGGCAAAGGAGGAGTTGGCCACGTTATGATTATATCTAAGGTTCGACTTCAAGAAGAACACCCAATGCTTGGTTCTGGATCGATACAATGGCCACTTCCATATTGTGATCTTCATGTAGATTCTTACGCTGGTTCTAATGGTTATATTTGTAAGAACATCTTTGGACTTGGTCCACCTGAATTCTTACCGGTTGTTCAGGGATTCGATATCGCTGGAGTTTCTGTATACGATAGTGTTCCAGAAAAAAGAGAAATTGCACTTCGTGTTGGGTTTCAACCAACTTCCGGTAAAGACATTAGTGAACTTAGATCTTCTCTACATCGTTATATTTCTAGATCTATTCTTGTTAGTTTTATGCACGAATCGGATGTTATTGCACAAACTAAGGGTTATATTTCAAAATTTGAAAGTGTACACTTCTCGAATGAACCAGAAGTTCAAATGACAATTGTTTGTGGCTCTGGTGATCTTCAAGCTCCAAATATTATTAGTATTCCAACCGCAGTTATTGATGTAGCTAGTCCAGTTATAGCATATAATGAGGGTGATGCACCAACGGGTCTGGATATTGTAATAAAGTATGCTTCTGGTACTCCAGCGGCTGGTTTTACAATATCTAATTATGGAAAATTTTGGTATGATGGTGTTGCAGTAGATAATCAATTTATTGTGACTTACAGTATTATAAACAATGACGAAATCACTTTGAAAACACACCCTAATGATAGAAAATTAACACTTCTTAGAAGCGGCACTACGTATGATCTTGCTGGATATTTGAACCCCGGTGCTGTTTGGCCAAGATTATATCCGGGAGTAAATACATTTACATGGAATTTAAATAGTCTCGCATTCACGTGGTTAAGTGCTTCATATAGACCACGGTTCTGGGGGGTTTAATTATGGAATTATTCAAATTAAATTCTGCTCATCTTCCTAGTAATACTATTACTTTAAAAGATGAAGATAGTTTTATTTGGACGGAACGATACGATATGCCTGGTGATTTCGTATTGACAGTCGAAAACGATATTACGATCTTGACCAAACTTCCTTATGGAACACTTATATCTCACACAGATACTCTTGAAGTAATGATGGTGGAAACACACGATATTAAACGAGATAAAGACAAAAAGATAATTATCGAAATTACAGGAAGAACGTTTGAGGTCTTTTCTGAACATCGAATCACAAATGGATGCGAAGCCGCTATAAGAACCGGTTCGACTAGGAATGCGGAAACCCTATCGGCGATGACATCATCTGCTGCTTGTGTCTATATTTTGAAGTATTCGCTCGAGCAAGGTACAGCAGATGCGGCTGATTATATTCCTAATTTACTTATAGTTAATGATGTAGCAGCAGGAGATACTGCTATAGCGTGGCAAGTTAAACGAGGAACAATCCATTCTCAAATTCTTGAATGGTTGAAAGTCGATAATTGTGGTATACGTAATGTTCGTCCAAATGGAGCACAAACAACTCTTAATCTTGTTGTTCATAAAGGTGTTGACAGAACATTAACCGTTTCGTTCTCTGCTCAGAACAAAGATATATATGATGTTCAATATTTACGTTCTATCAAAGAACATAAAAACTATGCTCGAGTTTCTGCTGATACATCAACGCATGAATATCGTACACATGCACTAGGTAGCGATGTTACTGGTATGAATCGTCGTGTAATGTATGTTGAAGCTCAGGATCTTGAAGGTACAATTGGTTCTGGAAACACAACCCCTATGGCTGGACGTGCTCAAGAAGCCATGGATTCCAAACTTATATTGTCTTTAATGCAAGCTAATGTTGCAGTAACAGCAAGACCAAGATTTAAGTTCCATTATGATGTTGGTGATATAGTAACAATATATGGTGAATTTGATTCCGTAACAACCAAACGTATTGTAGAACATATTTTGACAGTTGATAAGGAAGGTATTCGAGGGTATCCTGGTTTGGCCGATTTAACATCATAAATTGGAGTAAAAACATGAAACATTGGAAACTTATCATCTATGGTACTGCTTTATGGAGCATTATCAGTGGCATAACCCTTATTTTGCGTGATGATATTGATGCAGAATCAAATCTTACTTGGAATAAAGGGCTTGTTGGCTGGGCAATGCTGGTTTCTGGAAGTTTCATGTTTCTTGTTCGCATATTTATAGAATTAATGGGCCAACCTAAGACTAATACGTTATTATGGATCGAGTTGGGGGCTGTTTGCGGAGCAGCAGCTATGCGTATTCCTATGGCTATATCTAAGTCAATAGACGATGGTTTACCATGGTCACAAACAATAAGCGTTTGTAATATGGCTGCTTGGTCTATATTAGTGACCGTAGGTCTATGGGTAAATGTCGTAATTCCTGGCATTGAAATCGATCGGGGGAGGTCTAATCTTGAATATGATCTTCGGTCAAGAGATAGTTGATGCTTTTGGTAACATAGCCGAAGCTTTTCCATATTTAGGAACGTTTACTGTCGTTGTAGTTTTGATACGAATCATAGTTGTTCGATCTAATTCCGCAGAATCAGCCGCTGTACTTGCAGTAAAAGCTGCCGAAGAAAGGATGTTAGTTGAAATTGATCGAGCAATTAAAGCATCAGAAGACAAATGTAATGCTCGTTTAGAAGCGGCCGAAGCGGAATGTGCTGAAAAAGTTAATGAAGTAAAAGTAAAGTTAGACATTATAGAACGAGGTATGCGTATTATTGTTTTAGAATATCCAGAGAACAAAACACTTCAATTTCTTTTATCAACACTACAAGAAAATACGTAAAGGAGTAAAAAATATCATGATTGATACCAACATGTTTTTGTCAGCAACAGGAGCACTTGCTCTTATTACGGCCGTTGTTAACTTAGTTAAGTATGTTAAGGCTGGTAATGTAAACGGTTGGTTGACACAAGTTGTTGTTTGGGTCGCTGGTGTAGCTACAGCGGCTCTTATTGCCGCTTCAGATATTGCCGAAACTTGGCCTGTAGGTGATACAACATTAGGAAAGGCTTCTGGCGCAACCGTGATCCTTGTTGGTCTTGGACTTGGTTCTGCTGCAATGTTAACTAATGATCTTAAGAAAGCATTTGACGGTAATGATTCATCAGCTAAACCCGATCTAGTTAAAAAGGATTAATAAGAAAGGTTTATATTTTCGCATGACTAATGAAGAAATTAAAACTAAGAAGTCCGTTTTAATAATTGATGATGCTATTTATGGTACATTAAAACTTATCGCTTTCTTGGGAATTCCATTCTTGGCAAGTTTATGGTTCATATTCGGATCTATTTTTGACGTCAAGTCAACTCAAGTAATTCTCGGAATTCTTGCTATCATAAGTTCTTTTCTTGGTTTATATTTAGTTTTAGCTACAATTAAGTATAATACAAGTGCTGATAGATTCGATGGTAATATTAATATTACTGAAGGAACCAATGGTAAAAGAATTTATGAATTAGAATTAAATGGTCATCCAACCATGCTCGATGACATGCAATCTGCCTCCTTCCGCATCATATCCCCAAAGTAGTATTCGCAGTTATAACAACGACTGTAATAGGAACTACAGAAAGGAATCAAATGTTGTTTAGGAGGTTTCGAAAGATCGAACCAAACCTGGACCCCGTGATAGAAAAACTTCTGGAAGAACTGGCACAACACGATCCGCATACGAGAGAGTATTCGACGGCGTTCGAGCAACTGGAACGAGTTTACAAGCTACGAAAGAAGAAGTGGCAAGTAAGCCCGGACACAGTTATCTTGGCCGCTGCGAATCTCATCGGAATCGGGATCATTGTGCTGGTTGAAAGGAAGGACATCATCACGTCGAAAGGTTTGCCGTTCGTCGGACGAATCAACGCACAACAAAGAGGATCGTCGTAGTACAAAGTGTGAGTCCCTGTAAGTCTGGAAACAGATTTTACAGGGATTTACATTTTTTCGCATTTCGCAAAAATAACAAGGACTCTAATAGGATGCGAAGAAAGGAACAACGTGAGTAATCAAACACAAACCCGTCTCATCGTTGCGAACAGTATCGCAGTGGTCAGTGTCGGACTTTTCACGATCTATTTGAACCGACGGTTCAAGAAGGTCACGAAAGCCGCACTTGCCTTTGTGAACACGTACGAAATGGCGATGACGGACATTGCGTTTCGAGACATCATCAGGAAGAATTTCTAGTCCAAAAGAAGATCGAGCCCCGCAAGGGCTCTTTCTTTTTCGCATAAATTACAACGACTGTAATAGGAAACTACAAAAGGAGTTGAGTAATGAAGAAGCTCAAGCAGTATTGGGACGAAAACCCGTTGCTCGTCATCTTCGTTGCGTCTCTTGGGGTTACAGCAGCCACAGGATTGATCAACGCAGTTAGCGGAGCACACAGTCGTCACGCATACGCAAAGCAAGTGAATTACCGAGTCAAGCAGTAGGAGCCAAAAGTTAGAGTCCCGTAACAAGGACTCTGGCTTTTTCTCTCTCAAACAATCAAAATGGAAGTGATTCGCACAAATTACAACGACTATAATAGGAGACTACATAAGGGAGAAATTCGATGCTTAAGAAGTTGCACGACAAGTACGTGGCCATCAAGGTTGCGATCAAGGTCGAAGCACACATCATCAAGCTGGAACTCACTCGATAGAGAGATCCAAAAGGAAGTTCGTTAGAAATACAACGAGCTTTCCTTTTTCGAAAAATCCCTCGGAGCAATTTTCCCATTTTCAATTGTAATTACAACGTAGAAAGGTTGATATGTCATTAATCATTAGAATCGAAAGATCGACTAAAAAATTCATCGCTCAGTTGAATGGTGGAGTGGAACCAGAAGTTACAGAGTTCCCAAGTATGTTCCTATTTCATGATGATGACAGACCGAATGAAATTATTTCTTTGGACGAAGCCATTTCTCTTTTCAAAGATGATCCAACCGTTCAACCACATACTGTTGAGTACTGTATCTTCACTTCGGTAGATCGCAAGAATAACAAGGACTAGAATGAGAGGAGGTAAGACACGAAGGTGTAGCACCACAGTAAGTTGCTACCTGCCGGATCACAGTTTTGAGTGGGCTGTGAACCCTAGCCTCTCATCGACTAAATTTTTTAATCACTAGAAAGGAATCATAATGAAATTATTTAAAACGTTTCTTATTTCTACTATTGTTTTCTTTTCGGCTTGTTCTAGTGGCGATGGATCAAGTGATGAAAAGATTGCTAATTCGAAATGGAATGAACTTGGTGCTATTGGCCAACAATTTGCTTGTGAAAGATATAATGACATTGGCGCCGATAAAGATGAAGAATCATATCGTCGAATGACTTCTGAGGATAATGAATACAAAATGACACCAGGAGTTGCTCGAGCCGCAGTAAACATCCTACAAAGAGAATGCTAGAAAGGGAACAAAATGAACACCAAGAATGGTCATAAGAAGAGGAACATCTTGCTCGGATCATCAACGGTTCCGTTGATTTTCTGTGGTGGATTTCTTGTCTGGAAGATGACACGCCGTCCAATCAAGAGGAAGTAACTAAGGAGAGACTAATGTGTAATTGTGGATATCCTTGTTATTGTCGTAGGCCATACGGTTTCTTCAATTTCATATTTGATAGCTTCATGGTAATCATTACGTGGGGCTTTTGGCTAATCTGGATCTTTATTCGTGAAATGAGGAAGAGGTAAATCACATGGAATTAGGCAATCTTGTCCATAAATTCGATTTGGTGACAAGAAAACATTCGCCAGCTATTTTGTCGGCAATTGGTATAAGCGGTACTATTATTACTGCATATTTGTCAGCAAAGGCGGCATATAAAGCCAGTAAAGTCGTTTCCGTGGCTGAGAACGAAGCGAAAGCACCTATTCCTTTTAAGGAAAAAGTGAAATTAACTTGGCCTCTTTATATTCCACCAGTAATTACTGGAACAGCAACAGTCACTTGTATTGTTCTAGCAACTCGTATTGGATCACGTAGGACCGCAGCACTCGCTTCTGCATATTCTATTAGTGATAAAGCATTCACTGAATATAAAGAAAAGATCGTAGAACAAATTGGAGCGAAAAAAGAGCAGGCAGTTCGAGACAGTATTGCACAAGATCGTGTTAATAATCAACAAGCCGTTATTGTTTCTGGTGGTGGAACCGTTCTGTGTTATGAAACATACACGGGACGATACTTCCAATCAGACATGGAATCAATTAAGAAAGCTCAAAATACGATCAACGCAATGATGCTTCGTGAGAACGAGGCGAACTTAAACGATTTCTATTATTTACTTGGTTTACCACAAACTTCCCATTCGGGTTATATTGGATGGACTTCTGATAGGCTTCTTGAGCTTAATTTCAGCGTAGTAATGGCACCAGAAGGTAAACCCTGTATTGCATTTGAATATAATTATACAAAACCCTTTAAGTAATTCGCAAGAAATACAAGGGTTATAATAGGAGACCAACCCGAAAGGAAATGTAATGGAAGACATTCTGAAGGTTCATGTCGTCAAGCAAGAGCTCGACTACGCCAACGTGGTGAAGCAGAACGCAATCGGCGCAGCGGTGGTACTGACAATCGGTACCATCCTGCCCGCAGTCGTGACGTTCACTGCCAGGAAGGCGAAGGAGAAGTTCGACGCTCGGCGACAGGCCAAGAAAGACACCGAGACCAACTGAGGGATCTCAGAAGCCTGAATCATGTAACAGTGATTCAGGTTTTTTCCCATTTTCAAACGTAAAGGATAAACGTGCTAAAGAAACAAGTAACATACAAAGACTTCGATGGTAATGAAGTTACAGAGACATTATATTTTCATCTTTCTAAAGCCGATATGGTTGAGATGGAAATGAGTGCAGATGAAGGATTTGGTGAACAACTGAAGGGAATCGTGGCAAGCGAAAAGCCATCGGATCTTTTCAGGATTTTTAAGAAAATTGTCATGGATGCTTATGGTGTTCGTTCAGAAGACGGTAAGAGATTCATTAAGAGTCCAGAACAAAGTCTTGAATTCACTCAAACAGAAGCATATAGTGCTTTGGTAATGAATTTTATTAGTGATGATCAAGCAGCAATGGAATTTGTTCGTGGAATTCTTCCTCTTGATATGCTTCCAGAAGTAGATAAAGAAATTAAGGAACTTATGAAGACGCAAGAGGAAGCTGCTAAACAAGAAACAACCACTCAAGAAACGCCTCCGGCCCCAACTCAATAAAGGATTGACATGTCAGACGTTGAATTTCCAGGTAATAGTAAAAACGTAATCGGAAACACAACTCAACCAGAGAAGCCGAAGAAAGATATTCAGAAAGTTATTACTGGTGAGGTTGTACAAAGGCCGAAAACGATTGGTCGTAAGTTTAAGGCCATTTTCGTGAGTAGGGATCTAAAGGGTGCCGCCACGTTTATTTTCAAGGACGTAATGATTCCAGCTTGTAAAGCAACCGCTCTTGAAATGCTTAATAAGGGTGGCGAACGTGTGCTTTATGGACCGGGTGGATCTCCACGTAGATATTCACCATTAGATTCTTTGCGTCAGTCATATTTCTCTTACAACAAGCCAGTTGAACAAAGAGGAATCAGTATGCGATCTGTAATGTTGCCAGATCAACCACCTCATTACGCAATTCAACCTCGTGGGCAGGAGCGTGGCGATATTATTTTGGGATCTCGTGATGAAGCAGAACTCGTAGTAGAGCGATTCACAGACCTTATTAACACCTTTAACTCTGTAACTATTGCAGAACTTAATGAACTTCTCGGCCTCCCCGTTGGTCCACATACGGATCAAAAATGGGGATGGACAAGTGTTAAGGGTGTTTCAATCAAACAAGTTAGGGAAGGTTATTTAATCGATCTTCCGCAACCAGGACCTATCTGATAAGGAGTAAAAATGAGTAATTTTCCGGAAGTATTTAGTAAAGCACTTGGTAAGCAATCATTGCGATTGAAGGATAATTCCCCAAAGATTCTGTTTGTTGCTGGTATCATTGGTGTTGTTGGTAGTGCTGTTTTGGCATGTCGAGCAACAATCAAATTACCAAAAGTCCTTGATGAATTCAAGGGAGAGTTAGACGCAGTTAAAGAGAAGTCAACAGAGTTGGAACACAAGAGTTCTGCTCCAGTTAATACGAATCGGGAACTTGCAATTGTGTATGCCCGTGGTACAGGTAGGCTTGTCAAGCTGTATGGTCCTCCGGTTGTTATTGGGGCCGTATCTATTGGTATGCTTACCACATCTCATGTTCAATTAACTCGTCGGAATGCGTCTTTGGCCGCTGCGTTTACTGCATTGCAGTCAGCATATGATGCATATCGAGCTCGTGTTCGAGAAGAGCTTGGCGACGAGAAGGAATTGGCTTTATATCGTAATGAGCGAACAGAAACCATTACGGTTGGTGATAAGGTCAAGAAGATCAAAACTGGAGATCCCACAAAACACTCAATTTATGCAAGATGTTTCGATGAAACGTCCGATAATTGGCAGAAAAATGCTGAGTTGAATAAGATCTTCGTCAAGGTTCAGGAAACCCACGCCAACCATATTCTCCGAGCTCGTGGTCATATCTTCTTGAATGAAGTGTATGACATGCTCGGTCTTGAGCGTTCTCGAGAGGGCGCTGTGGTTGGTTGGGTCATGGATGGAAATGGTGACAACTTCGTTGACTTCGGTCTTTATGAGAGTAACGAAAATGTTGCTAGGTTCATGAACGGCTTGGAACGAAGCATTTGGTTAGATTTCAATGTGGATGGCCTGATTCTCAATAACTTTAGGAGTTGAGATGAATGTTCAAACGGTTTTGACGAACAGAAAGGTTCAAGTCGGTATCGCCTCTGCTCTACTTGCGGGTGGAGGTGCAACCGTCTTTTATATTCTGCATAAACGTCGGAAGAAGACACAGACACAAACGTATCATATTGTGGCTGATTATACCGATCCACAAAGAAGTTTGTTTGATGAGGACGTTGTTTATATTACGAATGAAGAAATTCCAGACAGAATGCTTATTGATCCAACACCAAGAGAAGCTCCATTTCGTCAAAGTTTGAAATTTAAAGAAGCGTTGGAAGAATTACAAAAACGAGCTAATGACGAGGAAAACCAACAAATTGCAAGTGGTGAATATAAAGACGAGATTGGAGAACCACCTTCCTCTGAAGAAGAAGCACGATTCAACGTTTTCAATACGCCAGAACCAAAAGACGTTTGGGATTACGATGATGAATTAGCATCTCGAACACCGCACGAGCCTTATATTATTCACGTTTCTGAGTTTATGGAGAATGATTCTGGCTTCCATCAGTCAACGGTTACATATTATTCCGGTGACGATATTATGGCAAACGAAGAAGATACAGCCATTTATGACTTTCAAAAATTAATGGGTCCTCTTCGTTTTGGTCATGGTTCAGATGACATGGGTGTTGTTTATATTCGTAATGAATCGTTCAAGTCTGAATGGGAAGTTATCTATCATCCTGGTAAATTCTCAATTGAGATTATTGGGGATCAATACGACGATAAAGATGAAGCAGAATTAAAGCATTCGGTTCAAAAATTCAGGGACGACTAGTCATGGATGAGCCGATTGAAGAAGCATATTTCAACTGGCTCTATTCTAAAGTTGCATCAATTGATTGTCCGGCAACTCCATCTAATACATATTTTAATCTCATGCGACAACTACATAGTACCGAATACGCATGGTTATTGAATGGGGATGATAATAGGGCTGCAGATGGCTTAGAACTTAGGCGTGAGTTTCATAAGATACTTGAAATTCATCTAAGGGAAGAGATTCCATGGACTTATATTGGTTGTTCTGTCTTAGAAATGTTAATTGCCTTTTCTAGACGCACAATGTTTCAAACTAGTATTTCAGATAGAGAATGGTTCTGGATATTTCTTCATAATCTAGGTTTAGCTGATTTAAATGATGCTCAACCGGATATTAGTTTATATGTACAAGGAGTATTAGAAACATTTATCTGGAGAACCTACGATATTAATGGTATTGGTGGTTTATTTCCAATGGAATATACAAAGAGAGATCAGCGTCAGATTGAAGTCGTGTATCAATTCTTCGAATATTTAGAAGAACAAGAACGCTGAAAGGAGGTAATGTGGACTTTTTCAACATCCGAATAAAAGAGCAGAAAGACGGACCTGTTCTTATTTATCCGGATTGGATTGTAGGAAGAGTCAAGGATTTAATGGTTCGTGGACGATCATTTTATGCGATCTGGGATGAAGCTAAAAATCTTTGGTCCACGGATGAATACGATGTTCAGCGTTTGGTTGATGCCGAATTACATAAATATGCTAAAGAGAAGTATGGTAACTCTGGTGAATTTTACGAAGTAAGAACTATGCAGTCATTCAATACCACAATGTGGACTACTTTTCGTAAATATATGCAAAACATCAGTGATAATAGCCATCCTTTGGATGAAGAACTTATATTTGCAAACACAACCGTCACTAAGTCAAGTTACGCAAGTAAAGTTCTACCATATTCTTTAGAAAAGGGGTCAATTGATGCTTGGGATGAATTGGTTTCGGTTTTATATTCGGAAGAAGAAAGAGCGAAAATTGAGTGGGCTATTGGTGCAATCGTCAGCGGTGACAGTAAACGAATCCAGAAGTTTCTTGTCTTCTATGGACCAGCTGGAAGCGGAAAATCTACGATCCTCAACATCATCGATTTGTTATTCGATGGGTATGTCGCTGCTTTCGATGCTCGAGCGCTTGGAAACACTAATAGTGCGTTTGCGACGGAAGTATTTCGATCGAATCCGCTAGTAGCCATTCAACATGACGGTGACCTTTCAAAGATAGACGATAACACTAAACTTAATTCGATTATCTCACATGAGACTATTACCATGAATGAGAAATACAAGACCACGTATCAAGCACGTGTAAATGCATTCTTATTTATGGGTACGAATCAACCAGTAAAAATATCGGATGCTAAATCTGGTATTATTCGTCGTCTTATAGATGTTCATCCCTCAGGACAGATAATTGCGCATGATCATTATCATCAATTAATGCAACAAATAGAATTTGAGCTAGGTGCCATTGCCTATCATTGCTGGCAACGATATTTGAGTATGGGTAAGAATTTCTATAGTGGGTATCGTCCACTCGAAATGATGTTTCAAACAGACGTCTTCTATAACTATGTAGAAGCTTACTCTGATATATTTAAGTCGCAAGACGGCATAACTTTAAAACAGGCCTACGCATATTACAAAGAATTTTGTGGGGACACTGGTATTGACAAACCACTACCTCAATATAAATTCAGAACAGAGTTAAGAAACTATTTCTATAAATTCCACGATGTTTTAGTAATAGACGAGGTGCCTGTGAGGAGTTATTATTCAGAATTTAAAGGCTTAGTACAGCCAAGTCCATATAAAACGCATGACGATTACATTATTTCACTACAAGATCATGATATTTCAGAGAGTATAAAGTGTGTATTCGACGAGACTTATCCAAGACAACCAGCACAGTACGGAAATTCGAGCGGAAATCCAAAAGATCCTTGGGACAAAGTCACAACAACTTTGGCAGATCTTGATCCTACAAAGATACATTGGGTCCAAGTCCCAGAGAATCACATTGTCATCGATTTTGATCTTGTTGATGAAGACGGAGAGAAGGATCTCGAACTTAATCTTAAAGCGGCTTCAGAATGGCCCCCCACCTACGCAGAGTTAAGTAGAAGTGGTAAGGGCCTACACCTTCATTATATTTATACAGGAAATGTACACGAACTTAGTGGTGTCTTCGATATAGGAATCGAGATAAAGAAACTTCTTGGAGACAGTGCTCTTCGACGAAAACTCACTAAATGTAACAGCTTACCAATCACCACTATTAGCAGTGGCTTACCTAAGAAGGAGGCGAAGGTGATTGAGACTAAGAGTTTACAAAGTGAGCGAGCATTGCGTGACCTTATCGAGAGAAATCTTCATAAAGAAATTCATCCAGGAACCAAGCCGTCTATCGACTTCATCTACAAGATTCTCGAGGATGCATATAATGAGGGGTTGAGTTACGACGTTCGTGATCTTAAACCTCGTATTCTTGCGTTTGCAGCAAACAGTACACATCAATCACAGATTTGTGTCAAGACGGTTAAAAGAATGCAGTTTATAAGCAAAGACATGATGCCAAGCGTAACAAACACTAAAGATAAGCCAATCGTGTTCTTTGACGTTGAAGTGTATCCTAATCTTCTCGTTATTTGTTGGAAATATCAGGGTTCTGATACGGTTGTTCGAATGGTAAACCCAACACCACAAGAAGTTGAACAATTGTTTGTCATGAATCTTGTTGGTTTCAATAATCGCCGTTATGACAATCATATTCTTTATGCTCGATTCTTAGGGTACAGTCTTGAAGATATTTCTAGACTGAGTCTTAAGATCATCGAAGGTAAAGAAAGTGTGTTGTTTGGTGAAGCATACAATATTTCTTTCACTGATATTTACGAATTCAGTTCTAAGAAGCAAAGTCTTAAGAAGTTTGAAATCGAGCTAGGTATTCATCACATGGAACTTGATTTACCATTTGATGAGCCAGTACCTAAAGAGAAATGGGATAAGGTTGTTGAGTATTGTGTAAACGATGTCTTAGCAACCGAAGCAACATTCGAAGATCGTAAACAAGATTTCGTAGCTCGAGAAATCTTGGCAGATCTTTCTGGTTTGTCTGTTAATCATACAACGCAACAACACACAGCAAAGATCATATTTGGAGATAACAAGACCCCACAACGAGAGTTTAATTATGTCGATTTAGCAACCGAATTCAAAGGATACAAATTCGATGGTCGGGAAAGCACATATAGAGGGGAAGTTACAGGCGAAGGAGGATATGTTTATGCTGACCCCGGGATATATGAAGACGTGGCCCTTCTGGACGTGGCGAGTATGCATCCGACGACCATTGAAATCCTCAATCTCTTTGGACCCTACACTAAAAACTTCTCTGGGCTCAAGGAAGCACGTTTGGCAATCAAGCGTAAGGACTACAACACAGCCCGAGGTCTCCTTGAAGGTAAGCTCGGAAAGTTTCTTGTGGATGATAAGGACGCCGAAGCTTTGGCTTACGCTCTTAAGATCGTTATCAACATCGTATACGGTCTTACAAGCGCCAGATTCCCCAACCCATTCAAAGACAACAGAAACGTAGACAACATCGTTGCCAAACGTGGCGCCTTATTCATGATTGATCTGAAAGAAGCAGTACAAAAGAAAGGATTTGTGGTTGCTCATATTAAAACGGACTCTATCAAGATACCTAACGCTACGCCAGAAATTATTGACTTTGTCTGCGATTTCGGGAAAAAGTATGGATATCACTTTGAACATGAAGTTACGTATGATAAGTTCTGCCTTGTCAACGACGCAGTATACATTGCTCGAGAAGGAGATAAATGGACTGCTGTTGGCGCTCAGTTCCAACATCCCTATGTCTACAAGACTTTATTTACGGGAGAAGAACTGACCTTCGACGATTTCTGTGAGACTAAGAGCGTCACTCAAGGAAGAATGTATCTCAACTTCATTGATATTTCAACAGACCCACAAGTTCCAGATGAATTGATTCACGTTGGTCGTACAGGTAGTTTTGTTCCTGTTCTAGATGGTGGAGCAGTTCTTTGGCGGATCAAGGATGATAAGCATTACGCAGTAACTGGTACAAAGGGTCATCTATGGATTGAACGAGAGATGGCAGAAGCTCGTGGTAAAGATCTACGTATTGACATGACATATTTCGAGAATCTACGTA
>Ga0184628_10000149_pt1 | contig 40791 bp, 40 predicted proteins | sample PLM4_5_b1_FD_133149 | JGI IMG/M metagenome (GOLD analysis project Ga0184628, IMG submission 133149) | Groundwater sediment microbial communities from an aquifer in East River, Colorado, USA - PLM4_5_b1 | ecosystem: Environmental > Terrestrial > Soil > Riparian zone | place: USA: East River...
CAGCCGGATGCTGCGATCTATCACGCCAAGGCCGCTCGGGAAGCAGGGATACTCACCTCACTCGACGGTGGCGGACTGCGATCAAACACGCATGAACTGCTTGCCTACATCGACATCGCGATCGTGGCCGAGCGCCTTTGCGAGCAGATGGGGTTCGAGCCGCCAAAAATGCTCGATTATCTCAAGAGCCGGGGCTGCCGTATCGGCGGCGTGACGCTCGGAGAGCGTGGGCTGGTTTGGTACGACGAGGCAGGTGTTATCCGAACGCTGCCAGCTCTCGCTGTGCCGCCGGCTCGTGTTCTCGATACGAGTGGCGCCGGCGACGTTTTCCACGGCGCTTACGTCTATTCCTACCTCGCCGATGCTTCAAAAACCTGGGAGGAGCACTTCCGTTTCGGCCGCGTTGCGGCCGCCTACAAGATCCAACATCTCGGCAACGAGGCAGGACTACCAACTCTTGCCGACATCGCCACAGTTGAGAGGGAGTTCACTGGCAATACTGCTTGCAGCAGGTAGTATCGGTGATGTCCGAAATGGGTCAGAAGCGGACATCGAAGCCTGTCCGCGCCACGTCCGGTTTCGATCAATAGCTGGCATTCGTTTGAAGGATCGGCGCTGCTAAAGGAACTGAGCCAGGAACGGCTTCCCGGACCGCAGAGACAAAGCGCCAAAAACTGCCCCCAAGCGGCTTCAGTTTTCTGCAGGGATTACGCTTCACCAATTCCAACCCGCGAAAGCCCGGAGTTTCGAGGTCTTCGTGACAGCATCAGAGACTTTGGGGACTAAATGGACTGCGTGGTGGAGACGAGAGGACTTAAACTACGTGCCTAGCACGCAGTCCTATTCGAACCGGTCTCTGTGAGGCCATCACGCCCCGGTTTACCCTCAAAAGCAGACATTCGTCGCGGCAGCGGCATCTACTGAAGGCCATGAGCTGCTGCGACCAATTTTATTCAACCTCGTCGGCCGGAATAACTGTCGGTAGCGCTGACGCTTAATCCGTTCGCCAAAATCCCAAAGTTTACGGTGGTGACCGGCCCGGACCATGGCGTCAGGAATGCCCACTAGGATGAATTCACCCCGGAAAGACGATCTACAGAAGCGTACTTCCCACCGTTCCATTTTGGCAGTACGTTCATTCCATGAAACAAACGCGCCACCATTGAGCCGTCAGGCCGCTTGGGGGCCAGGGGAGGTATCCAATGACTTACATGACAACCGAAAAGAAATGGTGGTCGATATACAACACTCAAATTGATCGCCGCGATTTTGTTCTTACGTCGATTGCCGCAGGTGCGATGACGTTGACGCCGCGTTGGGTCAGCGCGCAGGCTGCCAAACCATACCGCATCGGATTGTTATTGCCGTCGACCGGTGCTGGCGCGAACTACATGGAAGAATGTATCCGCGGGATGCCGGTCCTGGCTGCCGAGCTCAACAAGAAAGGCGGACTGCTCGGGAAACACCCGATCGAGATCATCTACCGCGACGACCAGACAAAACCCGACGTCGGCGCGCGCGAAGCGCGGCAGCTCATCCTCAATGAGAAGGTAGACGCGATCTTCGGGGTCTATTCGAGCGCCGTCGCGCTCGCCGTGCAGGAGATCATCCACGAGTACAAGACGCTGCATTTCGCCGCCACGAGCAACAGCTCGAGCATCACGACCGAGAACCATACGCCCTATACCTATCAATGGTGTCCGGACAGCGACATGCAGTCCGGCGCGGTGGTGGTCGCGGTGGCGAAGCTGGTCAAGGACCGCAATTGGAAGAAATTTGTGAGCATCGGCCAGGACTACGAATGGGGCCGCCAAACGCACCGAGGGTTCACCACAGGCCTTGCCAAGGTTGCGGGGCAGGCCAAGGAAGCCAAGCAGCTATGGTTCAAGCTCGGCGAAACCGATTTCACGTCCTACATTGCCGCGATCATGGCGGAGCGGCCGGACTTCATCTATCCGGCCATCGCCGGCAAGGACAACGAGACCTTCATTCAGCAGGCGCAGGCTGCCGGGCTGTTGAAGATCGTCGCTTATCCGGGTGGATTGATCTCAGTGACAGAGCTGCGCCAGCAGCGCAAATCGCTGCCGCGCGGATTGATCGGGCTCGCCCGCTGCCCGTTCTTCGCCCACCTGGACCAGCCCTTGATGCAGAAATACATCAAGATGCACCGGGACAAGTTCGGCGCTGACTTCTATCCCGACGATTGGGCCTGCATGTATTTCGACGCCTTGAGCGGCCTCGATCAGGCCGTCGAGCGCGCCAAATCGACCAATACCGAAGACCTGTTGAAAGTCCTCAAGGGCGCCACCTACGATACGTGCCGCGGCAAACGCAAGTTCCGCGAGCTGACGAACCAGCTCGATTGCCCGTCCTATGTCGGCGAAGTCTGGGATTCACCTGATTACCCATTCCCGATCTATAATCCAAAGACCATGATCTACGTCGAAGGTCACGATGTGTGGCGCGACGACGAGACAGTAAAAAAAGTGCTCAAGACACGGGCCTGACCGGTTCATCAGCGCCCCGCAACGGCGGCTGCTGCCCAGCGCAAGCTAGGCGGTGGTCGCCGCAGAATCCTTCCTCTCCTGCCCCCTTCTGAGAACAATCAGGGCTTTCCATGCCCGACTTGAACGTCATATTGCTTCAGCTCTTCGCCGGCCTGTCGCGCGGTATGGTGCTGTTCCTGCTGTCCGCCGGATTGTCGCTCATTTTCGGCGTGATGAACGTCCTCAATTTCGCCCACGCGACCTTCTGGTTGTTCGCCGGTTATGTGACGGTGACGATCTATTCCTACCTGGCTGAGATGTTCGAGCCTGGCTTCGTGCTACTGGTGCCGGCGGTGATCGGGGCAACCGCGCTGATGGTGGTGCTCGGCTTGGTCGTCGAGCGGTTCCTGATCCGCCGCATGTACAACCGCGAATTGCCGGAACAATTACTGCTGACCTTCGCTCTAGTGCTGATCATCGGCGACGGTATCAAGCTCATCTGGGGCGTGCAGAATCGCCGGATTTTCTTGCCGGTGACGCCGGTCGAGGCGTTCGGCGTATTTATCAACCCCTACTACTTCTTCATCATTGGGGCCGGGCTTACGGTCGCGATCGGCCTGTGGGCGTTCCTGCACCTGACCAAGTACGGCAAGATCGTGCGGGCCGCCGTCTTCAGCCGCGACATGGTGAGCGCGCTCGGCATCCCCATTCCGATGATCTACGCCGGGGTGTTCGCAGCCGGCATCGGCATCGCGGCTTTCGCCGCCGGCATTTTTAGTCCGCTGCTGCCGATGGCATTGGGCACGGACATCGCGATCATCATCCAGTGCTTTGCGGTCGTCGTGATCGGCGGGTTCGGCAGCATCCTCGGAACGTTCGTCGCCTCGCTCCTGGTCGGCATCGTCTATTCGTTCTCGATCCTGATATGGCCGGATGGCGCGCTCGCCATCATATTCCTGATCGTCATCGCGGTACTGATCTGGCGTCCGTGGGGACTGTTCGGAACCGAGCTCAGGACCTGAGGCCGGGAGGGCCAGATGACGCCAAGAGACAGCAACGTGCGCGCCAACTGGCGCATCCGGCTCGCGACCGGCGACGGGCTGTCTCTGCCCGTCGTGCTCCTGCTGTTCGTGGGGTTTCTCCTCGTTCCCCTGCTGCCTGGCAGGTTCTGGATCATTGTTGCCACAGAGATCCTGATCCTCGGCCTGTTCGCCATGAGCTTCAATCTGCTGCACGGCTATATGGGACAGATATCGTTCGGCCACGCGGCGTTCTTCGGGATCGGCGCTTACGCGACTGGACTGTTGATGCGCTATTTCAAGGGAACGGGCGCGGGCGATCTCGGCTATTTCGAGTTCTTTTTCTCGCTGCTCGCTGGACCTCCGGTTGCTGCACTGGGCGCGCTGGTGGTCGGATTCTTCTGCGTTCGCCTGACCGGCATCTATTTTGCCATCCTTACGCTCGCATTCGGCGAGCTGCTCTATTACATCGTGTTCTCCTGGTACAGCTTCACCAAAGGCGACGACGGCGTACAGGGACTGCTGCCGCCGGCCCTCTTTCAGAACGCCATCAACTTCTACTATTTCACTCTGCTGGTCGTCGCGCTGGCGGTCTGTCTGATGTGGCGCATCGTCAACTCGCCGTTCGGCTATATCCTACGCACAATCCGCGACAATCAACGGCGCACCGCGTTTCTCGGCATCAATGTGCGCGCACATATGCTTGCGAACTTCGTGATCGCGGGCGCATTCGCCGGGGTCGCCGGGGCGCTGTGGGGACCGTTCCAGCGCAGCATCGCGCCGGGTCTGCTCGGATGGGAGCAATCGGGGATCGCCGTCTTCATGGCACTGATCGGCGGCGCCAAGTTGTTCATCGGGCCGATGCTCGGTTCTGTCGTCTACACGTTCCTGCACGCCTGGGTGACGATCTATACCGTCTACTGGCCGCTGACGATCGGGTTGATCATTCTGGCCATCGTCATCTTCGCACCCGGCGGACTATTGGGGCTCGTCAAGGAACGGCTAGGCGCCCGGAGCAAACGCCCGACCTCGCCCGAACAATCGGCCGCCACCCCCGAGACAGGCGGTGCGCAATGAGCGGCGATATCCTCGTTGTTCAAGGACTGCAAAAAAGCTTCGGCGGCCTCCGCGTTACCCGGGATATCTCGCTCAATCTTGCCGAGGGAAATAGAGAGGCGATCATCGGTCCTAACGGCGCCGGCAAGAGCACGTTCTTCAACCTGCTGACCGGATATCATCGGCCCGACAGCGGAACCGTGACCTTCGAAGGCAAGGACATCACCGGATGGACCCCCCACAAGGTGGCGCGGGCGGGGATTGCCCGCGCATTTCAGGTGAGCAATATCTTTGTGAACATGACGGCGCGCGAAAATGTGCGCGCCGCGGTGCACGCGCAGTTGGGCGAGATTTACAACATCTTCGGCGCCGCCCGCGCCATCGGCAACGAGCGTACGGAGGAGATTCTCGCCTTGTGCGGGCTCGCCGAACGCCAGAATGTGCTCGCTGGCGAGCTTTCCCAGGGCGACAAAAAGAAGCTCGAGCTGGCGTTGGCGCTCGGCGGTAAACCGAAACTGCTGCTGCTCGACGAACCGACCGCCGGTATGTCGCTCGAGGAGACGCGTGCGACCATGGAGCTGGTCGACCGACTGAATGCCGAATTCGGACTGACGATTCTCTTCACTGAACACGACATGAGCGTGGTGTTCAACCACGCGCAGCGCGTCACGCTGCTGCACCGCGGTGAGATCATCGTCCAGGGCACGCCGGACGAAGTGCGCAAAGACTCAACCGCGCAGAAAATCTATCTCGGCGAGCACGAGCTATGATGCGCCTCGAACTCAAAGACATCCACACCTATTACGGGTCGAGCCATATTCTGTTCGGAATCGAGCTCGCCGTCAGCGAGGGCCAAGTGGTGTGTCTGCTTGGTCGCAACGGCGCCGGCAAGACGACGACCATGCGCACGATCATGGGGTTGGCGCGGGCGACGGAAGGCGCGATCGTCTTTAACGGTCGCAATCTCATCGGCATGGAGCCTTATCAGATCGCCGCGCTCGGCATCGGCTTCGTACCCGACGATCGCCTTATCTTTCCCGATCTGACGGTGCGTGAGAATCTCGAGATCGCCGGACGCAAGGGTCCCGGGGCGGAGAAATTCGATTGGACCGTGGAGAAGATCTACGACCTGTTCCCCGTATTAAGACCGCTCGATCGTCGGCTCGGCGCCTATCTCAGCGGCGGCGAGCAGCAGATGCTGACCGTGGGGCGAACCCTCATGGGCAATCCGCTGCTGCTCCTCCTCGACGAGCCGGTGGAGGGTGTGGCTCCGATCGTCGTGCAGGAGCTCAGTGACAAGATACTCAAACTCAAATCGATGGGGCTCACCATCTTGATGGCGGAGCAGAATCTCCGTTTCGCGACACGTATTTCGGATTTCGCCTATGTGATCGACAAAGGACGCATTCGTTACCAGGGAACGATGCAGGAGTTGGCCCTCGACGACGAGGTCAAGCGAAAGTACCTGATGATATGACGCTGGCGGCGGTGACGACTTGAGCATGCGATCGGCGTCTTTGTTCGTACCGCCGCGCGGCGATGGAGGAGAGCATGATCGATCCGACGACCATCGATGGCGAATACGACTATATCGTCGTCGGGGCCGGATCGGCCGGCTGCGTGCTCGCAAACCGGCTGTCGGCCGATTCATCGTCGCGCGTGCTCTTGCTCGAGGCCGGCGGTAACGACAACTGGATCTGGTACCATATTCCGGTCGGCTATCTCTTTGCGATCGGAAATCCGCGCTCCGACTGGATGTTTCGGACCGAACCAGAAGAAGGCCTGAACGGACGCAGCCTAAATTATCCGCGCGGAAAAGTGATTGGTGGGTCATCGGCCATCAACGCCATGATCTACATGCGCGGCCAAGCCGCCGATTACGATCACTGGCGCCAACTCGGGCTGCGAGGCTGGGGATGGGATGACGTCTTGCCGTTGTTCAAAAAACACGAGGACCATTTTCTCGGACCGAGTGACAGCCATGCCGTAGGCGGGGAATGGCGCGTCGAGGCTCAGCGCGTAAAGTGGGACATCCTCGCGGCTTTCCGCGAAGCGGGCGCGCAGATCGGGGTCAAGCCGATCGAGGATTTCAACACCGGCGACAACGAAGGCTCCTGCCTGTTCCACGTCAACCAGAAGCGGGGTCGACGGTGGTCGGCGGCGCGCGGTTTCCTCAAGCCGATTTTAAGCCGAACGAATTTGCGACTCGAGACCGGCTGTCTGGTGGAGCGCATCGAATTTGAGGGAAAGCGCGCTGTCGGCATCGTCTGGCGACAGAACGGACGCGTAAGACGCGCCAAGTGCCGTCGCGAATTGATCCTGTCGGCCGGCTCAATCGGTTCGGTTCAGCTGCTGCTGCTGTCGGGTGTCGGGCCGGCTGCGACGCTGGAACGCGAAGGAATACCGGTCGTCCTCGACCGTCCGGGCGTCGGGGAGAATCTGCAGGACCATTTACAGCTGCGGCTCATTCACAAAGTCACGGGTGTGAAGACGCTCAACGAGACCTACCACTCGCCGATTCTCCGCCTTGCAATGGGACTTCAGTATGTGTTTTTGCGGCGCGGGCCAATGACCATGGCGCCGTCGCAGTTCGGCTTGTTTACGCGTTCCAGCCCGAACCAAGAGCGCGCCAACATAGAATTCCATGTGCAACCGTTATCGCTCGAGCGATTTGGCGAACCGTTGCACAAGTTCCCCGCATTTACCACCAGCGTCTGCAACCTGCGACCGACCAGTCGCGGTTACATTCGGTTGCGCTCGCCCGATCCTGCCGCGCCGCCGATCATCAAACCGAATTACCTTTCCGCGGCCGAAGATCGTTTGGTGGCGGCCGATTCGATCAGACTGGCCCGCCGCATTGTCGCGCAACCCGCGCTCAAGCGGTATCGACCGGTCGAATATCTGCCAGGCGAAGCCGTCGGCGACGATGACGCCAGTCTGGTCAAGGCTGCGGGCGATCTCGGCACGACGATCTTTCATCCGGTCGGCACCGCAAAGATGGGCCGCGCGAGCGACCCGCTCGCCGTCGTCGATGAAAGACTACGTGTGCTCGGTCTGGAAGGGCTTCGCGTCGTCGACGCATCGATCATGCCGACGATTACGTCGGGCAACACCGCCGCGCCAACCATGATGATTGCGGAGAAAGGCGCCGCCCTCATCCAGGAGGACGCAAGGCAGCGATGACCTTCGGATTAGATGGCACGATGCGTTGGCGTCGACACGGGCAGGCCCCCTCGTTCGCGCCAAATAATCGCGAGCGGAGTTTGCTGCTCGTTCGACCGGCTACATTCGAATTCGGCCGCTATCGCCTATCAAATCGATCTCTGAGACGCGGTTCGAGTTGGCTACGTGGTCAACCTTGTAGGACTCGAACCAGTCTCTGACTGAGTGCAGTTATTTTTTCAGGAAACGAAATTATTGGCGGCAGAGACGGACCCCCTAGTTTTGCGATGAGCTACGAATTGCGGACACGGAGAGACGGTCTCCGTTCAAGAAAAGGCCCATTACCGCGACGAAAATCGCGGAGACCGGAAAACGTATTTAAGTTTGTGAATGCGTGGTGGCGGACGCAGTCGCAGTCGAACCCGCCTCCACTCCCAAATTCCCTGCTAACAGGAAAATCAACAGGGAATTTTGCAAAACCGCAGCTTCTGGCGTGCCAAAGACTCCGAACAGTGGCGTCGACACTGGGCGTTAGACGAAAATTCCCTACTTAACGAACAGGAAATTTTTTCGGCGGAGCAGGAAATTTTGGCGCAGAAACAGGGAATTTTGCCGGGCAAAACCGAAATCGCCACCGGATGAGGTTTTCGGTACAGACACGGGTCTCGCCGATTGACCGCAATCCAATCGTGCGCAGCTCAGACGCCATAAAAATTTGTGTTGCCGTGTGACGTACTTCACACGGCACAAGGCGGTCAGCGGATTAAGTTCATGTCTACTTCACCACTACCGCGGACCCAAGTCCGCCTGCAGCTTGCACATGGAGGTAAAAATGCGCAAATCCATTGGTATCACCACTGCTGTCGTATTGGCGATCGCAACCATCGTCGTTTGGGCAAACGCGTCCATCCGCACGGACGCGGCATTGAATACGCTCGGTCCCATGACGATCGAAACTCAAATTGACACAACCGAGCTGACGAAGGCCGCGCGGGATCTTCCCGTTCAAAACTTCGATGCATTCTGAGACTTGAGGCACGCGCGCACCTGCCAGTCCGCGTGGTGGCGTCGCCTAATGACACCAACCAATGCCCGCTCGAAAAAGCAAACGCAGTCGAGGGAAACCAATGAACCGCATCGCCAGACTCTTCGAGGCACTTCAAAATTCGCGGAAGCTCGAAGCTGACCGCGTGATACGCCGCTACTGGCACCTGGTCGAAGAAGCACATGAGTACGAGCGCAAACGTGAAATCGAAGCTACCTACAACAATGTAGGACGTACGTTAGAGCGGACGTTCATAACGGGAGAATCATTATGCAATCCCCAAATATGAACGCAGACGTTAAGCCGCAACTCGGAGAGGCTGCTGTCGAAAGCCGCCGTTACGAACAGCGGGACTACGACTCTAAGGGTGTTCTGGTCGTGGCGAGCGCTTGGCTTCTCCTCTACGCGCTCATGTTTATCGGTCTTGTTTTTAAACAAGGCGCGGAAGTTCTATTGGCGTCTATTTACCAGGTCTTTCCCTAGAAGGGGCAATTCGTTACTCGGGACAGCGCGCCCGCCGAGCAAGGGCGCTGCGGACGACACTTGGCTCGATCTTGCCATCGGCGAGTGGCAGGTCTTGCGACGGCGCGGTGCTCGTGGCGATACTCGCGGTCATGAGGCAACAACCGGCACGCCGGCAGGCGTGGACTACTTCGTACGGTTTAGGTTTGTTTTGACCGGGAATGGCCGTTTTTCCCGCTCGTTCGAGGCAGGATTGCTGCGGGGTTTTACTCAATTGCCGACTGTCGACGGCAGTACTTTTTCAGGCGATACTGCCTGGCCCTGAATAGGCCAAATCAACACTAGGGTTCCGTCGCCGCATATTCCATGGTGATGTTCAATACATTTGGGTCGGTGAAAAGGAGGCCACAATGACCGCCTTCCGGCTGAGCTTGGTGGCAGCGCTGTTCGCAGCATTTACGGCAGCAACCTCGGCTGTCGCCGCCAAAAGGGACAACACAATCCGGTTTGCCTACGACCAAGTCCCGGAAAATGTCGATCAATATTTCAACAATGTGCGCATCGGCTTTATCATTGGCCAACAGGTCTGGGATACTCTGATCTATCGCGATCCAAAGACGAACGAATACAAGCCTCAGCTTGCTACGAGTTGGACGTGGGTCAATGACAAGACGCTTGAACTCGAACTCCGTCGCGGCGTCAAATTTCATAATGGCGAGGAGTTCGACGCCGACGACGTCGTCTATACGTTGAACTTCGTCTCCAAGCCGGAAAGCCGGGTCGTCACTCAGCAAAACGTCGACTGGATCGAGCGGGCCGAGAAGCTCGACAAATACAAGGTCCGCATTGTCACCAAGCGACCCTTCCCGGCCGCCATCGAATACCTTGCCGGCCCAGTTGTCATTTATCCTCACGAATACTACGCCAAAGTCGGCCCGCAAGGCATGAATGAGCATCCGGTCGGTTCCGGCTCGTATCGCGTCGTCGAGCATGCGATTGGAAAATTTATCCGGCTTGAGCGCAACGCTGACTATTTTCGAGACAGCGCAAAGTCGCAGCCGAAGGTTGATAAGATCGAGATTCGTTTCATTCCCGACGCCCAGACTCGGGTCGCAGAGATGCTCGCCGGCGGCCTCGACATGATCATGAGCGTTGCGCCCGACCAGGCGCAGCAACTCAAGAGCGTACCGCACCTGCAAGTTAAGTCAGGCGAGACCATGCGTTATGTCTTCTTGCAGTTCAATACGACCGAAGCCACGCCGGTACCGCAACTGCGCGACCTCCGCGTGCGCAAAGCGGTGATGTACGCGATCGACCGCGAGGCTATGATCAAGTCGATCGTCGGCGAAGGCGCACGCCTGCTGCACACCGTTTGCTTTCCCTCGCAGTTCGGGTGCACAGATGCAGGGGCTCCGCGCTACGCCTACGATCCGGCGCATGCGAAACAGCTCCTGGCGGAGGCAGGATTCCCCGATGGCTTCGAGATCGATCTCTATGCCTATCGCGAGCGCAACCAGACCGAGGCGATAATCGGATATCTCCGCGCGGTCGGCATCAAGGCCAACTTGCGGTTCATGCAGTACCCGGCCATGCGCGACGCGATGCGTGGCGGAAAGGCCCCGATAATCCATCAAACCTGGGGCTCGTTCTCAGTGAACGACGTGTCGGCGGCGACCCCGGTGTTTCACAAGTTCACGGCCGACGATCTAAATCGCGATGCCGAGGTGCGCGACCTGCTGGAACAGGGCAATTCCGCCGTCGATCCCAATACGCGCAAGCAAGCCTACGCCAAGGCGCTCGTCTTGATCGCCGAGCGGCTCTACGCAATCCCGCTCTATTCTTTGCCGACCTATTACGTCGCTGCCAAAGATCTTGACTTCACCGCGTATCCTGACGAACTGCCACGGTTCTGGGAAATGAGCTGGAAATGACCGGCCGCAAGTCTCTTTCGGCATTTCAGCCTGAACGGCCGCATGCGAAGAATTGGGGGCCATGCTCGCCTTCACGTTAAAACGTCTCGGCCTCGCCGTCGTCGTCGCGATCACGGTGTCCGTGCTCGCCTTCCTGCTGTTGCGCATCTCGGGCGATACCGCCACCGCACTCGCCGGCGAAGGGGCGCGAGTCGAGGATATCGAAAATATCCGCCGCCTGTACGGCCTCGATCGGCCGCTCATGGTGCAATACCTCGATTGGCTCGGCAAGATGCTGCGGGGCGACTTCGGTCAGTCGCTCTACTTTAAAAGTGACGTGACAGCCCTCGTCTTCGACAAGCTGCCGACAACGTTATGGCTTGCCGTGTTTTCGCTTCTGTTCGCGCTCGCAATCTCGGTGCCGCTTGGAGTGCTGGCTGCAGTACATCCCAACAGTTGGGTCGATCGACTCTGCCTCTTGCTCGCCGTCTGCGGTCAGGCGCTACCGAATTTCTTCTTTGCGCTGGTCCTCATCATGGTGTTCGCAGTCATGCTGCAAGCACTGCCGGTATCGGGCAGCAACACCTGGGCGCATTTCGTCCTGCCAACCATCACGCTCGGCTATTACGTGGCGCCCGCGTTCATGCGGCTGGTGCGCGCCGGCATGATCGACGTTCTGGCCTCCGATTACATCCGTACCGCGCGTGCCAAAGGCCTCTCGGGACCAAGCATCATCCTAAAGCACGCGCTGCGCAATGCGCTCGTTCCGATCGTCGCGCTGACAGTGGTCCAGCTCGGCTTTCTGCTCGGCGGCTCGGTTGTCATCGAAACCGTGTTCGCGCTCGATGGGCTTGGATACCTTGCCTACCAGTCGATCTCGCACCAGGATTTACCGGTCACGCAGGCTGTAGTCACACTCGTGTCCTTTTTCTATGTCGGGTTGACGTTGGCCGCCGATCTTCTCAACGCATGGCTCGATCCTCGCATTCGGGTGGGGTAGGCCGATGAGCGACTTAGTGGCCGTTCCGCTCATCGACGCCCCGGGCACCTTGCCAAGAACACTGTTGCGCCGCCGTGTACTCGCGCACAAGGGACTACTGATCGGAGTAGGCTTGCTCACGCTGGCAACATTTATCGCACTGCTCGCACCGCTGATCGCGCCGCACGATCCCTACGCTCAGGACTTGGCGCACCGCCTGATCCCTCCGATCTGGCAAGAAAAAGGCGCCTGGGCGCACGTACTTGGCACCGACAATCTCGGTCGTGATTATCTCTCGCGCGTGCTCTATGGCGCACGCATCTCGCTGCTGATCGGACTTGCGGTGATGGTAATCTCTGGCCTGATCGGCACGATCCTTGGGCTAACAGCAGGCTATTTCGGCGGCCGCATCGACATGGCAATCACCTTCATCACCACGGTGCGGCTCGCCATGCCAGTCATCCTGGTTGCGCTTGCAGTGGTAGCAACGATCGGTTCTTCGCTTCTGGTAGTCATTCTGGTGCTTGGGCTATTGCGCTGGGATCGCTTTGCGATCGTGATACGTGCGGCGACGCAGCAGGTGCGCGCGCTCGACTACGTAACTGCGGCACAGGCAACCGGCGCCTCCACTCTGCGGATCATCTTCGGTGAGTGTTTTCCCAACATCCTGCCGCAACTCGTCGTCATCGCGACCGTTGAAGCGGCAAATGCGATCCTGCTTGAAGCCGCCCTCTCCTTCCTCGGTCTCGGCATCCAGCCGCCCCTCCCGTCTTGGGGCCTGATGATCGCGGAAGCCAAGCAGTACATGTTTTTCTCGTTCTGGCTGATTGCAATTCCGGGAACGGCGCTCGCGTTGCTGGTGTTCGCTATCAACATGGTCGGCGACGGTATCCGCGACGTCACGGCGCCGGCGGGGAGAATGTGATGGCTCCGCTCCTCGATGTAGAAGGCCTGGTCGTCGACATCGCAGTTCACTCGGGAGCGCTGCATGCCGTTCGCGACGTGTCGTTCCAGGTCGATCGCGGAGAGACGCTCTGTCTAGTCGGCGAATCCGGCTGCGGAAAGACGATGACTGCGCTTGCGCTCATGGGCTTGCTGCCGTCGGCCGCAAGGCGCCGCGTGCGGCGCCTTGCCTTCCAGGGTGAGAGTTTGGCTACCGCGGCGGCCGATCGAATGGCCAGCCTGCGCGGCCATCGGATGGTCATGGTGTTCCAGGAGCCGATGACAGCGCTTAACCCAGCCTACACGATCGGCAACCAACTTGCCGAAGGGCATCGCCGCCACTTGGGTTCCTCGCGTTTGGTCGCACGCGAGCGTGCTGTTGAGCTGCTGGAAAAACTCGGCGTTAATGCGGCTTCCGAGCGCCTCAGACAATATCCCCATCAGCTTTCCGGCGGTTTGCGCCAGCGGGTAATGATCGCCATGGCATTGATGTGCGCTCCATCGTTGCTAATTGCTGACGAACCAACGACCGCACTCGATGTGACGGTACAGGCGCAGATCCTGCGTCTGCTCATTGAGCTGCAGCGCGATTTCGGCATTGGTATCCTGCTCATCACCCATGACCTGGGCGTGGTCGCCCGCGTTGCTCATCGCGTTGCGGTGATGTATGCGGGCGAAATCGTGGAATCGGGAACGACGGCGGCCGTATTTGCCGCCCCCCGGCATCCCTACACTCGCGGCTTGATGACTTCGATCCCAGTGCCCGGACAGACTCCGCCGGGAGGGCGGCTCGGCGCGATTCCTGGCATCGTGCCATCTCTGATCGGCGAGATGCGCGGCTGCGCATTTCGCGACCGCTGCGCGCATGCGCTCACGATCTGCACCGCTCCGGTGGCGTGGCGCGCCGAAGAGAACCATGGGTGGCGGTGCGTGCTTTCGCCGTCTCCGGCCCATGCGGAGGTTGCATGACGCCGCTGATCGAGGCCCGCGACGTGTCGCACAGTTTCATTATTGGCCGCGGACCATTTGCGCGCAAGCGTCTGCTTCATGCCGTTGTTGGCGTTAATCTCACCGTTCGCAAGGGTGAGGTTCTCGGACTGGTCGGCGAATCCGGCTCGGGCAAAACGACGCTGGGCAGGATGTTGCTTGGTCTGATCGCGCCGAGCAGCGGCCGCATCCGGGTTGGTGATATGGATCTGGCCGACATCAACCGGAAGGCACTGGCGCGGCGCATCCAGCCGGTGTTCCAGGATCCTTATTCGTCACTCAATCCACGCAAGCGGGTGGTCTCGATCGTGGCGCTGCCACTCGCGGTGCTCGGCATTGGAACTGTCAACGAGCGCCGCGCCAAGGCGATCGCGATGCTGGAGCGCGTCGGCTTGCTGCCACGCTATGCCGACGTCTACCCCAGCGAGCTTTCCGGCGGCCAGCGCCAGCGCGTCGCCATCGCCCGTGCACTCGTCATCGAGCCAGACATCGTGCTGCTGGATGAGCCAACCTCCGCGCTTGATGTATCGGTGCAGGCCCAGATCCTGAATCTTCTGACAGATATAAAGCGCGACTTGGGTCTTACTTATATCTTTATCAGCCACAATCTTGCGGTCATCGAACACGTGGCGACACAGGTGGCCGTCATGTATCTTGGCCGCATCGTCGAGACCGCGGACCGTGAAACCATCTTCCGCGGACCTCGGCACCCCTACACCAAAGCATTGCTCGCCTCGGTGCTCACTCCGGAGCCCGGTCTCGGCGTGCCCGACATTGGGCTGGGTCTGGCCTTCCCCAATCCGCTCGATCCGCCGACCGGCTGCCCATTTCACCCGCGCTGCACCGAGTCCGGTCCGCGCTGCCGGGTCGAGGTACCACGTGTCGTGCGCGACGAACGCGGCCTGGTCGCTTGCCATCTCCATGATGGCGGCGTCAGGATGGTGTCATGAGCCGAGCGGACGCCATCGCCCGCGCCGCGAACCTCTTCGATAGCGGCGCCTTCAAGGCCGATCTTGCGCGGCGGGTGGCCATTCCGACCGAGAGCCAGAATCCCGAGCGAGCCGGCGAACTCAAGCGCTATCTCGAATACGAGATGACGCCGGCGCTCCAAGCGCAGGGCTTCGGTTGCCGGATCATGATGCATGCGACGGCGCGCAGCCCGTTTCTCTACGCCGAGCGGATCGAAGATGCGAAGCTGCCGACCGTGCTCTGCTACGGCCATGGCGACGTCATCCCGGGGCTCGAAGGTTCGTGGAAGGAAGGCCGCTCGCCCTGGCAACTCGTCGAGGCTGAAGGGAGCTATTGGGGCCGCGGCGCCGCCGACAACAAGGGACAGCATTCGATCAACATTGCCGCCATGGGCGCCGTGCTCGCCGCGCGCGGGCGCCTCGGTTTCAACGCCAAATGGCTGATCGAAATGGGTGAAGAGATCGGCTCCGACGGTTTACGCGAATTGTGCGTGGAAAACCGCGCGTTGTTTGCAGCCGATGTTTTCGTGGGCTCGGATGGACCGCGGCTCGCCGCCGACCGGCCGACCATCTTTCTGGGCAACCGGGGCTCCTATCTCATCGACCTGTGGATCGATGCGCGCGAGGGCGGCCACCATTCCGGCAATTGGGGTGGCCTGCTGTCCAACCCCGCGATCCAACTCGCACACGCGATATCGACCATTGTCGGCCCGACCGGACAAGTCCGCGTTCCTGAGTTCGTTCCCGATCATATTCCCGATTCGGTGAGGCACGCGCTGGCCGACTGCGTCGTGCGGCCGGGACCTGGCGAGCCGGCCATCGACCCCAATTGGGGAGAACCCGGGCTCACACTTGCCGAAAAGGTCTACGCCTGGAGCACGTTCGAAATTCTCGCGATGACGGCCGGGAACCCCGACAGCCCGGTGAATGCCATACCTCCGCGTGCCTCCGCATGCGGACAAATCCGCTTCGTGGTCGGCGTCGATCCGGAAAACTTCCTGCCAGCGCTGCGGTGTCATCTGGACCGCCATGGCTTTCCGATGGTGCAGATCGCCAAGGCTCGCGACGCGATATTCCAGGCCACCCGCCTCGACCCGGAACATCCCTGGGTGCGGTGGGCTGCGACCTCGCTGGCGAAAACCGTCAATCGGCCGCCCGCCATCCTGCCCAATCTCGGCGGCTCGCTGCCGAACGACGTCTTTTCCGAGGTTCTCGGCCTGCCCACCATCTGGGTGCCGCACTCCTATCCCGGCTGTTCACAGCACGCACCGAACGAACACCTCCCACTTGCGATCGCGCGCGAAGGCCTGCAGCTCATGGCTGGTCTTTATTGGGATTTCGGTGAGCCCGGCGTCCCATCTGCACCGGTTGCCTCGCATCGAGACGATTAGTCGCGTTCCGGTCGCGGCTTGGATTATAGCGGCGCCAAAGGGACCACTTCGGGCAACCGGGTGTTACGCCGCTGCCACCTTATCGAGCACCCCCCGTGCGGCGACGAGGTCCGGCGTATCCAGGCCTTCGGTGAACCATTCATAGACAGGTGCCAACACATCGCGTGCTGCATCATGCCTTCCCTGTTCGAGCCAGAGTTCAGCCAAGCTGACCGACGCACGCAGTTCCCAAAGCTTCGCTCCTTGATCCTTCGCCTTTGCAATGCCGGCTTGGAGCAGCTTGGCAGCCTCTTGCGGATCGGTGGTGCTAAAGCGAGCCTGCAGCCGTATGATCTCCGCAAGGCACCACTGCTCGCCAGTAAGGCTCACCAGCTCGTTGGCGCGATCCAGCAATGCGGCAGCGGCCTCGACATCCCCGTACTCACCTCGCAACTCGGCCACGGAGGCCATGAAGAACGGCAGCAAAGCCCAATTCTTGGCGGTGTCGAGTTGCTCGATCGAAGCTTGCATCCGGTCGAGAGGGGCCGGTTCCAATTGCGTTCGTAGCAGCGCCCAGTCTTGGTAAATCGTGCCCTCTCGGCTCCCTTTGAAGGTTTCGTATGCGCTGCGCACAGTGATCAGCCGATTGGACAGCTCGCTGACCACCTGCGTGTTTCTCTGCACCATGCCCTGGAGGCAAGCGCGCCGCAGTCCAAGGATGAGGCTGACGACGTGGTTCAAGGTCTCAGCATGCCTGACCCCATCTTGGCTCATCGCGGCACCGGCCTCGGGATAACCCATCACGGTGAGACAAATGCCCAGCAGAGTGCAAATGGAAACCTTTGCATCCCGTGTGCTCACACCGGCGTGCGGACCATCGTGCGTGGGATCATACATATCGATCACAAGCCGCATAGCATCGCGGGCTTGCTCAAACCGACCAAGCAGCAGATTGGCCTGGCCCTCACCCCGCCGAGACATCAGCACCGCGTGACGGTTGCTCGTTCGTTCACCTAACTCGAGCATCTCGCGAGAGTAGTGAAGTATTTTGTGCGGCTCAGAATGCGTGAAATGGTAATTCAAAATCAGTCCGTCATACACGCGAGGCAGCAGCTGTCTTTCGTCGAGCGCGAGACAAAGTTCGCGCGCGCGTTCGAATGTCGTGCGAACCTCCTCGTTGCCCGAGCCCTCATAGTCGATCAGCACGCGCCCAAGCGCAACCTGCAGGGAGAGTTCGAGCTGCGGTTTGTCTGCCGAATTAGGCATGTGCTCGAGCTGACGAAGCCCTTTGCGAAAATGGTTGACCATTTCCGCAAGAGCAAAGCGGCCAGTCGCCTGCTCTGCAGCCTTTAAGTAATAGTGGATCGATCTATCCGGCGCGCCGGCCTCGGCGAAATGCCGCGCGATCAGCTCGGGTTCCGTGTTATCGGTGCCAAGCGCTTCTTTCTCCATCCGTTCGGCGAGTTGCAAATGGACCCCGCGACGTCGGTCGCGCAGCAAAGATGCGTAAGCCGCATCCTGAACAAGCGCATGCTTGAATGTATATGTGGCAAAGGGAGGCTGGCCACGCGCGCTGATGATTTCCGCCTGCACCAATTCACCAAGCGCCTGTTCCAGTTGCGCCGACGGCAACGACGACAGAGCCTGCATCGTCTCGAAAGAAAACTCCCGACCGATCACCGCTGCCATCTGGGCAACCTCCTTGCCGGCGGCAGTCCGGTCAAGACGGGCCATAAGCGATGCATGCAGCGATGTCGGAACCACGTCGGCCGAAAGCGATTCCAAGCGCGATGTGCTGTCACCGTCGTTGCGTAACTGACCTCTCTGGAGAACCGTCTTGGTCAATTCCTCAATAAAAAGCGGCACACCGTCGGCGTGGGCGATGATGCGATCGACGACGTCAGGCGGCAAATCCCGGCCGTCGGACATCTGTTTGATCAGGTCGGTGGCCGTCCGCCGGTCGAGTCCACTCAACATCTGCACCGTGACATGGGGACGAGCGGCCCAAGTCGGCCAAGCTAGGGGGCGCGATGTGATCACCAACAGCATCGGCAGACGATCCGCCGCGTCGACGAACAAATCCATGAGATCAAGCGTGGTGGGATCGGTCCAGTGCATGTCCTCCAGGATGACAAGGATCGGATTCTGCCGGGCCAGGCCCTCGAACTGGCGCATAATGGCGGCAAAAGTCATCTCCTTCTGGCGTTGCGGCATCAAAGATTTCGGCAACGCGGCGGAGTAACCAGGAATCGAAAGAAGCTCGGCAAACAGGGCGATATCTTCCGCGGAAGTGTCAGCTAAAAGAAAGCGGGTGAGCTTGTCGTGCTTCACGACCGCCGTGTCTCCCCGCTTGAATCCTGCGGCGCGTTCGATCTGCCGGATGACGGGATGAAGCGGCGTGTCCTGGTAATGAAGTGAGCAGAAAAAGCGAACTCGCACATGCCGAGTATTGCGGGCCTCATGTTCCAGAGCCGCGACCAAGCGCGACTTTCCAAAACCGGGCTCGCCCGAAAGCAAGACTAAGCGTCCTTCGCCGGCCCTGGCTCGCTCCCAGCGACGCAACAGCAATTCGATTTCCTCGGTACGGCCGATAAGAGCCGATGAGCTGCGCCGCAACGCTTCGAACCGGCTCTCAATCACGCTCTCGCCGAGCACGACCCAAGCGTGTTCAGGTTCCGGACGTCCTTTCAGATTCGACACGAGCTCCTGATAGTCAAACAGGCCCCCAATGAGGCGCCGCGTGGCATCGGAGATGACAACTCTGTTTGGTTCAGCCACGGCCTGCAGATGCGCCGCGAGATTCGGCGTGTCGCCTACCGCCGCGGACTCCAAGGAGGAGCCGAAACCGATGAGATCACCCACAACAACGAGTCCGCTCGCGACGCCGACGCGGGTGCTTAGCGTACCGGGCGGCCCGGCAATCGTGTTGAGTTGTGCTACAGCTCCGGCGATGCCCAGTCCGGCACGGACCGCTCGTTCCGCATCGTCTTCATGCGCCTGGGGGTAGCCGAAGTAAGCCAACACGCCGTCACCCATATAGCGAGCGACGAACCCATCGTAGCGAGCCACCAAGCCCGCAACACAGCTATGAAAGGCAGCAATCACATCTCGCAAATCTTCCGGGTCGAGGCGCGCGCCCAGCGCTGTCGAGCCGACCAAGTCGATAAACACGACGGTGAGCATCCGACGTTCGGCCACCACCTGTCTGACCGGCGCGGCACGCAAGTCTTTTGTTGCGTCGGCCCCAGCAGCCAAGGCGGCGCCGCAATCGCCGCAGAATTTCTTGTCCGGAGGGTTCTCGCTGCCACATGCGAAACACTGCCACGGCAAGGGTGATCCGCAATCGCCGCAGAACTTCCTGCCGTTGATAACGTTCGTCCCGCAACGAGGACAAATCATGCGACCTTCCTCCGTCGGACGGCCGGCGAACCTGCTGAATTCATGGGCTCGACTAACAAACATGGGACCTCGCGCCAAGCAAGAGCCCCACCGTTATGGTTAGCAAATCCCTTGCCCGCGGTTCCAGTTCGGCTAAGGTACGCTGGCGTTGTGTGAAACCTGCCACACGGCCTGTCGTGGATCGAGACGGCATCCAAACATGAGGGGAAGATTATGGCCAGCACTCTGGCAATAACCCGCGAAGTAAAGGCAATAGCAGTTCGGCTCAATAAGATCACCAAACACCTAGCTATCCGAAAGAAAAAGAAGAAGAGCAAGAAGGCGAAGCGCGGGAAGAAGCGCTTATAACGATCCCGCCGCAATGGGTGGCAAAACCCTTGCCGCTGACATCAAGCGGACCTCGGTGCTGCGACGACTTCCGCCGGGCGGCACGCTTCACTGCCGGGAAGCGCCGGGGACGGAAGGGAGCGTCTGCGCGTTCGAGCTCGCACCTGACGCATCGCCGATCGTTGTAGAAGCCGTATCTGGTCGCGCGATGACGCTTGTACCGCGCGATGTGTTTCTCGCAACACCGGGACACCGCGAATCAACACGCTGGGTAGTGGGCGGGATTCCCAAGCGCGGTCTCATCCCTCGAAAAAACTACTGGGTGCTCTCCGAAAGCGGGGTGGTCGGTGATCTGGTTGCCGGTACGCCGCTCACCAAGAGCCATCTTGGACGAGTAAAATATCTTGGCGCCGTCTGCAGGGACAACGACCAAATCCTGAACATTCGACAGTTCGCCGTGCGCACCGTCCGCGGGTTGGATCACGGCGCAGCAGTTTATCTGTTTGTCGGAACGTCAGCCGAGGTCGGCAAGAGCACCGCCGGGATTGCGGTGCTGCGGGCGCTTCTGGACAACGGACATTCCGTGGTAGCGCTCAAAGCAACCGGTACGTCGGGCCTTAGCGAGATCGTCAAATACCAAGATTTTGGAGCCGCGCAGGTGTTCGACTGCGTCGACTTCGGTTTGCCCACGACTTATCCCTCCAATCGCGCGGGCATCGGTCGGGCGTTTGACCACGCGCTCGACACCTGCTTGTCGATAGCTGCGGACGCCGTCTTGATCGAATGCGGAGGCGACATGCTCGGCGCCAACGTCCCGGTGTTCCTCAAGCGTCTGAAGCACAGACGGCCTCGTGCAAAAGTCATTCTCGCCGCTGCGGATGCACTCGGTGCGCTCAGCGGCACGCACCTACTTCGGAAAATGAAACTGCCCGTCAGCATGATTACCGGTCCCTGTACGGACACTCCCACTCTGTCGAAGCGAACCCAGAAATTGTGTGGGATACCCGCTCTCAATATGCTTCGAAATTAACAACGCATATGACAAGGCACGTATTGTCCCGTGCACTCCCGGCGGTCAGCCGGTCTGCTGCCGTACCCGGGCGCTGAGCGCCCAAAAATGATCCAGCAGCATGATCTCTATATTATCGCTGAACGGCGCAAAACTATTCTGCAACTCTTCGCTGGTCGGGTAGTTTTTTATGATTTCGTAGAATGCGCCACTTTTGAGCTTTCGCAGCGCCAGAAGATTGCCCCATTCGTCCACACCGGAGATAGGCCTGCAGAGGTCCTCCACGAAGATTTGGTCGATCATCAGAATAGACGCGCCGGGCTGCAGCCGAGAGACGAAGTGCGAGAGAAATTCGTGGCGCCTCTGCTTGCCCACGTGTGACCACCACAAATGCGCCATACCGATATCGAAGGTTGAGGCGAATTCTGGCAACGCATAGGCGTCAGCCGTGATCAAGGTAACGTGCGGGCCAAGCGACCGCCGCGCGGCGAAAGCCAGAGTTTCCCAGTTGTAGTCCGTTGCGGTGATCGCCTTGGCGACCTGCGCCGCGGCTTCCGTCCAATGGCCGGTGCCGGCCGCCACCTCCAGAATGCTTCGGTCCCTGGCGCGTTCGACGAGCCATGTCTTTAGTCGAGCGAGATCATCTTGACGCTCTGGTATTTCATAAAATTCGTCATATTCCGCCGCACGCGCTCGGTAATAGTCTTCCATATGTGTTGCCATGAGGAATATCAGGCTCGACTTAGAAGGCTGGCCGCGTAGTCGATAAGATCCACATTATTCTTCAAGAGATCGTCGCGAGTCATAGGATGATAAAAATCGGGCGTAACGCCGAAGTCCTCGATCTCGTTTCCGAACTGCGCTCCCACTCGCATCGCGCGCCGAAACGCAACCCTCAGCCCGGCGTTCTTCGGCAAGAGATTGAAGGGCGATCGCGGTGCCTGCTTGAAATAATCGCGAATTTCCTGGTGCGTTCTCACATTGGCGCCGCCGCCACCAGTGCTTCTGTCCACGCCGAGAACCTTACCCCCGTGGTCCTGAAATCCCGCTGCAAAGAATTCGGTGGCGCTGTAGGAAAGCGCGTTGGTGATCACGATTGCCGGTCCCGGGTATAGACGCCCAATTGAATTGCAGGCCTTGGGATCGGTATACGGGAAGCTTGCCGAGTACATTGCGCCGCTTTCCATAGATCGCTGGATTGAATCAATCCAAGGGGACAGACCTGCGGGACTGAGTTCCATGTTCGATTTTTGCAGCTGACATAACTCGAGAGTGAGTGAAGTATTGATAAAATATAAGCGCTGAGGTTCGATCGGTTGACGTGGTGAGATGATTTGCAAAAGACGTTCGGCGGCTGCCGTGCGTCCACCTCCGTTGTCGCGTACGTCAATGACCAACCCATTTTGCGGAAGCAGTTTGATGAGACGGATGAACTCTGAAACCAAGTCGTCCGCTTTTGGCACGTCAAACGAGAAGATGCGGATATAACCGATCTTGCCACAACGTGTCTTGACGGCCGCTGCCCTGAAAATATCCGGCATAACCGAGTCGGTGCCCTTAACCAAGGAAACGGGATCGGCCGCGCGTGCGAATTTCCGAGTGAATTCGATGACCGTCGGCGCAAATAGGAACTTACTGATTTGACGAATGCGCTCCGTCTCGACGGAAAGACCTCGCGGCTCAACGCCATTGTCCGCCGGCAATTCCGTAACCACCCATTCAAACCGAAGCTCATGCTCCCGGCCGCGTCCGTAGCGGTACTTGACAGTCACCCATTCCTCTTCAGGTGGAGGCAGTACGACGAGAGGCCGTGCCGTGAGGTGCAGCAGTCCTTGCGCAAGCCGTGCTGCAGGATTCCCACCAGCGCTCTGCGCACCGGACATTTCGACGGCACGCGCGATCGGAACGCCGTTCCAATACAGGATCTGAACTCCTTTACGAAACGTCGGATGTGTAAACCAATCCGCGACCTTTCCGACCAGGTACTCGCGATTATCGTCGCCGCCGCAGGCCTCGACCTTGAAGGGGAGCCAAGCGCTCGCGGCATTGAAGGGAGCCGGCAAGAGATAATTGGTATGGAGATCGCGGATCGACGTGAAGATGTTAGTCATCTCTGCATGAAAGAGCGCGTCGTTTTTCAACTTTGGAACCCGATGCCGAAGCAGCTTCAGCCGGCGCAGCGGGTCTACTGCGTACATCTCACGCTTCAATGGAAGATGAGCGTAAAAACCCTCAAGCAGCATGATTGCTTGGTCGACGATGCAGGTACGCTCCCGTGCGGTCAGCGCTGGCGCTTTGGCAAGGAATCGAGCGACCGGAATGGCTGCCTTCAGGAACGGGTGCACGATTTTGTGCGATTTGCGTCTGGTAGCAGCTGAAATCAAATATTTTGCCATTTTATGCCTGCTCTGTCAGCGCAAATTGCTCCGGTAGGGCACCTAATCGTCTCGCCGACGGACCGAGAGCCCGTCGACCTCGCGACGCTTCGGCATTGGATGGCAACAGCGCCTGCCGAAACTAAAAAAACCGCATAATTACAACTCTCGTTGAGGATATTACCGAGCTGGCGCTCGTCGCGGGCAAGCTGCAGGCGGGCCTGGTGACGAACGAGACATAAACTTAACTCGCTAACAGTCTTGTGGGGTGTGAAGTACATCACACCCCTCTGCGGCCCCGCAACAAATGTTAGTTTAACGTTGGCGTCAGCGCCAGCGTTAGCCTAGCCAGCGGAGTTAGCCACGTTTTCGCAGCCAGCCACGCCCGCGAATGCAGGTAAAAGGCTCAGTCAAGCTCTGCTAACGTTTCGAGGGCAGGCCGATTCTTAATCGTGATAAGATTGTCTTCAATCTTGATCATGCCGCTGTGCTGCCATTCGCGAAGACACTTGTTAACGCTTTCGCGTGTCGCCCCGACGATATTCCCGAGTTCACGCTGCGATAAATGAATTTTAGGAGCGGAGCGTGCCGGCTGGCCGTCGAGTCCAACGGGAGCCATGCGTAGCAACGTCTTGGCAAGGCGCATGGGTAAGTCCAGAAGAGCCACCTCGGTAAGTTGTTCAGTGGAGAAGCGTAGCCGTTGGCAAAGTACTTGAACGAGGCCGAGCCAAGCGCCCGGATGGTGCTCGAAGAAGGACAGAACGTCACGCCGCTCCAAGATAGCTAGATTGCAAGCGGTCATTGCCTTGGCGTCGGCAGTTCGACCTTTGCCGTCAAGCAATGCGATCTCACCGAAGACATCGCCCGGATGCATGATCGCAAGCACAATTTCCTTGCCTTCCGATGAGGCAGTGCTAATTCGGACATTACCGTTCAACACGGCCATCATGCTGTCGCCTGGCGATCCCATCAAGAAGATGACGTCGCCGGTTGAGAACGCACGAACACGCGCGCGAGCAACGAGAATCTTACGCTGATCGGCGCTCAAACCTCGGAAGAGCGTGCAGTCTGCGAGCAGCTTCCGGGCTTCTTCCTGCGCGCTCCGACTGATTCCTTCCACCATGTTGGTTCATCTTTCGGAAGGCCGAATAAAACTAGCCGTCGTTAATTTTGGGAAGTTTACCATAACGCGCGTGCCATGTTCCTGGCAACCTCGCGATAACGCAGATTTACGTTTTTAGCCTCTCGTTTTCGAAAGTGGCGAGCGGCCTTAGGGAGTAAGTTCTAAGCCGTCACTCAGATATGACGGCGTCCGACAGGCAGTGGAAATTGTAAGGAGTTAGAGCGCCGCTTCAGGCGAACATTTTCGCGTTCCAGGTCCTCCGTCCGCTTCCCCCGGTTAATCTCCAGCCCACCGCGTATTCCTTGCGCCAGCGATAATAGCCTCTGCTGCGATATCCTGGCGTCCCGGCAAACTACTGGTGCAGATTTGCCCTGCGCCATCGACACTTCAATCTGGCGAAGCAGCGTCACAATCTGCTGCGCTGAACCTCTTCATCGGCATGGCTATGCTCCTTTCCAAACACATTCTCCCATAACGCCTGGTCTAAAAAAGTCAGGTCAGGTTAAGGCGCGCCGGCCTGGGAATTGGGCCATTGCCACAATCGCACTTAAGGCGACAAGCCGATGATTTTTTCCATGTCGCGCATTCATGGCGCGTATCCACACGTCGCTTCTGCAAAGAATACAAGAACAACCAGCCCGGTTCGGCTAGCGCAAAACGTCAAACGCGGTTGCCGCTAAAACAAACGTTCCCACGCCAACGAGCGTGATCATCGCTGAAACCCGGCCGACAATTTCGCAGCAGCGATTGAATCTATCTGTGTGCAGCATGAAACAATCCTCCTGGATCGACGCTGGTACTTCTGTGTTCCGAGACAAAACATACTCGTGACGCAACTAACCGGCACGTAGCCCGTATGCCAACTTGTGTGAACACGTGTTAGCGAGTCTGGCGGTTGGCGAAGGTCCATATCGATTATGATGTTCCGAGATAACCAAGAATCTGATTTCTCTGTTGCAAAATCGTTCGATCTCTCCGGCGGCAACTCGTCAGGTGCATAGAGTTTCCTGTCTTGCGAGGACCAGATAAGTGGCTTATGGAAATCGCTGTGCGGCGCCTGCGCGGAAGCGGAAGCGGACAATATCAAGGCGCCAAAGGCGATGAAGACCATTGCAATCTGGATACGGAATTGCTTGTTCATCGCATTCTCCCTCAAGCGAAGAAGTCATGGATTCTGAAAACGCCTGACTGGAAGCGGCTTTAGAGAATCGATCCGTGAACTTGTTCCGCTGCGACAGTCGGCGTGATCTTGGGAAAACGGGCGACCTCCTTTTAGGGGCGATCGCCCGAACCCGCCGGTTAGGTGCGTCACTTCGCAACCTGATGCTGCTTAGTCCCCGTACTTGCTGGGTTCTTCCCGCAGCAACATAGATCGAATGAACGCATCCGGGTCCTGTCCAATCACGCGGCCCTCGTTGTTATATACGGCAGTGCTCGTATCAGCCGGCGCCGCAGAAGCCGGGATCGCCACGAGGGCTATTGTGGAAGCTAGAGCAATTCCAAGTATCTTTGACATCGCATTCTCCTGTTTGTGAGTTTGGCGCAGTCATTGTCAGTAGCTTGGATTCCAATGGACAGAGCTTTTTGCGTGCTGCCATTGATGAACGCGACCCTAGCCGGCGCAAGTGTAAGGCCGGTATGAAGTAGTTCACATCGGCGAAAATAATTATTGGATACGCCGGTCGCAGGTCAGCAAGCGCAGCCTGGCCGAGCGACTCTCATGACCTGATTTTGGCTTTTTCTGCCATGCCGGTGCCTTGTCCACACGATGTCCGCTCTACTCCCGATAACGGACATTTGCCGGCAGCCCTTCGATGTCCGCTAAGTGCCAAAAGCAGACATGACCGCATGTCGACGTGGTGTCCCGCTTGGCCTGCAATTGCTGACGTGGTGCGGCAATACTGTGCCGCCAAGCAGATCATCATGCGACCTGGCGGCCTGCGCCGCATCCTGACAAGCAAAGGTGCATTACGCCCATTTCCCACCATTCACACGCTGGAAGAAAAAAGCCCCGCCAAGTTTGGCGGGGCAGAAGGGGGAGGAACATGAAGGGGTTTGAGGCCTTCACCCAAATAACCTGCATGAAAATAAAAAGTTTGTAAGTGACGTACTTCACATTCGCCGACACCAAGCCCTGGTATTTTCTGGATGGCCCCGTTGCACGGCGTGGCTTCGTCTGAAGCGAGCGAACGAACAGTGAGGGGAGTTGTTCCCTGGAACGAATAGGAGCGAACCCATGGCTGCTCTCATATTCGAAAATTCCAAGCTCATCATAATGTTTTTTCTGATCGGCACGATCATTGGGCTTTCGCACTTTGGTAGCGAACCTTGTAACCGTGAGACGCGAGAATGACCGATACACCAAAGAATTTTTCTTTGCTGTCTGTACAATTGCGCGACTATTCATCCGGCGTCACCGGATAGGAAGAAGCTCAACATCGAGCCCGATGGCACACAGCCTTTCGGCGACGAGCGCCGTCTCACCTTCTGCGCCATCTGTTGTTTCGCATTCTGGCATATAGGCTTCAGGCTGACCGTCTGGGCGACCTCGATTCCAAGACACTTCGCCTCCTTGAACGCTCAGGATCACCTGCAGACGTCGGAAGGCTTGCGGCTGAGTTCAACAAACGCAGGAAATTGGTGGCGGACGCAGTCGCAGTCGAAACCGTCTCCACTGTCAAATTCCCTGCTAACAGGGAAAAGAACGGTATTATGGCGCAAGCGCCATAATACCGTAAATGCGTTTGGAAAGGAGCCTTGGTCATGCCAGAGCAGAGGTTTAATGCGGAGCAGATCGTGACGCAGCTTTGCCAAATTGAAGTGTTGAAGGCTCAGCCTTATGGGAACGATATGGGCACAAGCACATTGACTAAGCGCTCGATTATTTAATCTAAATAAGGAAATGGCGCGCCCGAAGAGATTCGAACTCCTGACCCCAGATTCGTAGTCTGGCGCTCTGGGTGACTGCGCCGCCGCGACGACAGGACGTTCCGTAATGTGTAATTCTGCGAATCCAATTGCCCTGCCCGCCTAGAGGATTATGCGATCGTACCGGACTTCCGTAGGCCTGCAATCTGCTGCGCCGAGAAACCGAGCAGGCGATCAAGCACCGCGTCGGTGTGCTGGCCGAGTTGCGGCGCCGGCTTGGAGGGCGTGTTGCCCATATCGGACATCTTGATTGGATTGCCCGGCAGCCGAACCTTGCCGACCTCGGGATGATCGTATTCGACAATCATCTCGCGTTCCACAACCGGCGGCTCGGCGAAGGCGCGGTCGAGATTGTTGACCGGCGCGGCGGGGACTTCGGCCGCACGCAGCCGCGTGAGCCAATCGTCAACGGTACGCGTGAGAAAGATGGCTTCGAGATCGGGCACCAACTCGGCGCGGTTCTTCACGCGGACCGCGTTGGTTGCGAAGCGTGGATCGTCGGCGAGCGCAGGTCGTTCCAGCACGTCGCACAGCTTGCGCCAGAAATTCTCTTGCCGGGTCGCCACCACGATGTAGCCGTCCTTCACCGCGAAGGCCTGCCACGGCACGGTGTAATCATGCGCCGAGCCGGGCGGCTTCGGCAGCTCGCCATTGGTCAGCCACATGGTGCCCATGTAGCCGAGCAGGCTGAGCATGCAATCGAACATCGACAATTCGATGCGGCGGCCCTTGCCGCTGCGCTCGCGGTCGAACAGCGCCGCCAAGATACCCTTGCACGAATAGATGCCGCCGCTCATGTCGGCGAGAGGAATGCCAACGCGCACCGGCGGACGACCCGGTTCGCCGGTGATCGCCATATGGCCGCTGATCGCCTGGATATTGATGTCAAGCGCCGGATAATTCTTGTAGATACCTTCCGAGCCGAAGCCAGTGACCGAACACTGGATGATGCGCGGATTGATCTTGCTCAGCGTTGCGTAATCGATCTGCAGCCGCTCAAGCACACCGGGGCGGAAATTATCGATCACCACGTCGCAGACCTTGACCAGGTCGTAGAAGACCTTGCGGCCCTCCTCGCTCTTCAGGTTGATGACGATGCTCTGCTTGTTACGGTTAAGCGTCAGGAACAGCCCGCTCAAGCCACGATAGGGCGCAACGGAAGGATTGCGGCCGAGGTCGCCATCCGGCGTTTCCACCTTGATCACCTCGGCGCCGAGGTCGGACAGTACCTGGCTGCCATAGGTGCCGGCGATGATCTGGCCAAGTTCGAGGATGCGGACGCCTTCGAGCGGGTAGGACATCTAATGCCTTTCGCTAGAGCCCGAGCCCGTGCGCGATGATATTGCGCTGGATCTCGGAGGTGCCGCCACCGATCGTGGCCACACGCGAGTCGCGGAAGAAGCGCTGCATCGGATATTCCATGCAGTAGCCGTAGCCGCCGAGGATTTGCATGCCGAGATCGGACACGGTCTTGTAGGTTTCCGCGGTGTAGAGCTTGAGCACCGCGGCATCCTGACGGCTCGCCTTGCCTTCCGACATCAGCCAGGCAAAGCGGTAAGTCAGCATGCGCGAGACATCGAGCATCACCTTCATGTCGGCGAGCTTGTGCGAGATCGCCTGGAATTTGCCGATGGTCTGGCCAAACTGCTTGCGGGTTTTGGCGTATTCGAGCGCGTAGTCGAAGGCGGCGGTGGCCGCGCCGGTGCGGGCGGCGGACAGACACAGCCGCTCGTACCAGAGATAGGCGTCGACGGCTTCCCAGCCATTGTCGACATTGCCCAGCACGGCCGAACTCGGGACCTTCACGTCGTTGTAAAACACTTGCGTAGTGCCGATGGCGCGCTGGCCGAGCGTGCGGATCTTGGTGACTTCGATGCCGGGCAATTTGGTGTCGACCAGGAAATTGGTGATGCCCTGCTGCTTCTTGCCGGTCGAGGAGGTGCGCGTCACCAGCAGGCAGTAGTCGCTGATGTCCATGCCGGAGGTGAACACCTTCTGGCCGTTGATCAGATAGCCGCCCTCGGTGGCGGTGGCGCGCGTGGTGAGCGAGGCGGCATCGGAGCCGGATTGCGGCTCGGTTAAGCCCAGACAGAACGAGGCTTCGCCGCGCAGCACCTTGGGCAGCAGGGTTTCCTTCTGCTCCTTGCTGCCGTGCTGGATCACCGCGTACCCGCCGTAGGTGAGCGTGCGGAACAACCAGATGCCGAGCTCTTCGAAATGCTTGCCGGCCTCCTCCAGCAGGATGGCGAGGTCGATGGCCGAGCCGCCCATGCCGCCATATTCGGTCGGCAAACTCAGCCCGAACCAGCCATGCTTGGCGAGCGCGTCATAGGCCTCGCGCGGCGGCTTGCCTTCGTTGTCGCATTTTTCCGCGTAATCCGGCGGACAGACTTCGTCGAGCAACTGCTTGACGTGATCGCGCAGCGTCTCTTGATCTTGCGTGAAATTAAAATCCATTGCCGTTCACCTCTGATCGAGATTGGCCAGAGCGAGCACACGCTTGGCGCGCTGGAACATGGCGTAGTCGACGAGCTTGCCGTCGACCGTGATGGCGGCGATGCCCTGTTTTTCTTTGGCCTCGAATTCGCTCACCACCTTGCGATAATAGGTGACCTCCGCTTCCGGCACGGCGTAAGCCTGCCGCACCGGCGCGGTCTGCTTGGGGTGAATGGTGGTGCGGCCGACATAGCCAAGCCGCGCCGACAGCCGCGTATCGGCAATCAGACCGGCCTCGTCATTGAGGTCGCTGAACACACCGTCGAGCGGCAGCACGTGACTGCCGGCCGCGCGGGTATCGAGCAGCAGCTTGGAGCGCGCATAAAGCAGCTCGGTGCCTTCGATCGACCAGGAGCAGCCGAGATCGGTCTGCAGATCGCCGTCGCGGCCGCCCCCGAGACAGGTGGCGGTTACGCGTGGCGAGGCTTTGATCAGATCGAAACAACGATGAACGCCGAGCGCGCTCTCGATTTGCAGAATGATCTCAACCGAACCCGGTTTCATCCCGAGCGCAGTTTCGCGATGTTCGATCGCAGCCGCGGTCTGCTGTACGTCTTCAATGCTTTCAGCCTTCGGCAACATCACCGCATCGAGACCCGGCCGCACCACCGCCGCCAGGTCATCGGCCAGATAGCTAGTCGCCGTACTGTTGACGCGCACAAAGATAGCCGGGCCGGGAGTAGCGGCTAATCCATCGATGACGGTCGTGACCAAAGAACGGGCTTCGGCTTTTGACGCGATCGGCACGGAGTCTTCGAGATCGAGGATGACGGCGTCCACCCCCGCCACGAGCGCCTTGCTCATCACCTTGGTATTGATGCCCGGGGCGAACAGGGCTACACGGACCGGCTTCATGGCACTAACCTCCTAAAAATGCTCAGCGAATTCGCAAGTCCTACCGGGCCGAGCGTGACCTGTGCCCGCCGGATTTGCTGTGGCACCCACCTGGCAAGATTGAACGCTCTTTGCCGGCATCGCCACACTATGTATACTAACTAGTTAGTTTCCTTGCAATCAGGCAGCCCGGAGAATCCAATCGTGGCACGAGCGAGCAAGACCCCGACCCGCAAACGGGTGAAACGCACCGCGGCCCTCTCCAAAGAGAAGATTATCAAGGCGGCCATTGCTGAATTTGCCCTCAAGGGCCTGGACGGCGCGCGCGTCGATGAGGTCGCGCGAAGGTCAGGTGTCAACAAGACGCTGCTCTATCAATATGTCGGCAACAAGGATCACTTGTTTACGGCCGCGCTCGAGGCCGCTTATCAATCGATCCGCGAGCGGCAGAAGGAATTCATCGCGCGCCAGATGGACCCGGAAACCGGGGTGCGCCAGCTCGTCCATCTGCTGATGTCGATCTGGGTCGAGCATCAGGACTACGGCAAGCTGCTGGCGAGCGAGAATTTCCACGGCGGCAAACACGTCAAGCGCTCGAAGTTGATCGGCGAGATGTACGGGCAGCTGGTCGACGCGCTGACCGACCTGCTGAAGCGCGGCGCCGCGCAGAGCGTGTTCCGGCCCAATATCGATCCAGTCGATCTTTATATTTCGATCTCGAGTCTATCGGCTTATTACATCGCGCATCAACATACATTGAACGCGATCTTCCACATCGATGTGCTGCAGCCGAAGCGCCTGCAGCAACGTGAGGATCATATCGTTGAGATGGTGCTGCGCTTTGTGAAGCTGAACCCCGACAAATGATCCGTCATGCCCGGCCTTGTGCCGGGCATCCACGTCTTTACAGCGTATCAAATTCGTAAGACGTGGAAGGCTGGGACAAGCCCGGCCATGACGAATTGGCTACTTCGGCTTGCGCTTGAGCAGAAACGCCTGTACGCCCTCCTGCACGACCTCACCACGCTGATTCAAAACCTGAAGCTGGCGCTTCATGACGCCCCTGTCGGGATTTGACGTCTCGCGCTTCTCCATCACCTTCACGCGCGCGTGCACCGTGTCGCCCGGCTTCACCGGCTTGGTGAATTTCAGGCTGTCGAAACCGAGAAACGCGATCAACGTATCGTCGTAGAGATGGAGCTGAAACAACTGCCCGGTCGCAATGGCATAGACAAGCGGCCCGTGCGCGATGCGGGTACCGAACTGGGTCTGCTTGCAGTGCTCCTCGTTGACATGCAGCGGGTTGTAGTCGCCCGACAGTCCCGCAAACATCACGATATCGGTTTCCGTAATGGTTCGCCCCGGACTGACAAATTCCTGGCCGATCTCCCATTCTTCCCAATACAGGCCTGGCATAAGCTGCATTCCTTCTCTGTGAGGTACGCGATCGATGGTCGTGCCGTTTCCACGATTGCCCTCAAAACCGTTGCAAAATCAGGTTTTTTCACCCTGATCCCGCCGCGCCCAACCATGGAAAATCGGCCGTTGGGCGCGTCCGTTCACTCAGCTATAGACTAACTAGTTAGTTTATTGCAATATCGCCGGCGTGGCTGCGGCGGATAACGCTCGCGGCTGTCAAACCGCAATCGCCGTCGAGCGCGCAAGGAAGCGAACCCATGAAAATCTGGTGGCAAAGCAGCACCCCCATTCATCGCCTGAACGATTATCGCAACTCGCTGACCGATCAGCTCAACAGCATCAAGCGCACCGACACCGAGATCGACATCAACGGCGTCGACAACGGCTCGATGGATTTGCACTACAACGCGGTGGTGGCGATGAACAGCTTCGCGCCCGGCGGCGTGCTCAACAAGATTATGCAGGCCGGCGATCGTGGCTACGACGCGGTGGCGATCGGTTGCTTCCTCGATCCAGCCATGACCGAAGCGCGCGAGGTGGTGAAAATCCCGGTGTTCGGGCTGGGCGAGACCTCGATGATGGTGGCCTGCATGTATGGGCAAAAATTCTCCGGCATCGCCTTCCACGCCAAGCAGTCGCAATACTACGACCGCAAGGCGTTCGAATACGGGCTCGCCTCGCGTCACATTCCGTTCGGCGATCTCGGCATCGATTTCACCGAGGTACAGAAGGCCTTCGTCGATCCCGGTCAGATGGCCGAGCGCTTCATCAAGGAGACCAAACGGCTGGCTGCGCAGGGCGCCGAGGTGGTGCTGGCCGCCTGCGCCACGGTCAACGCCATCATCCGGCGCGAGAAGATCACGGAAGTCGATGGCACGCTGGTACTCGACTGCAACGCCGTGCTGCTCAAAGTCACCGAAAGCATGGCCGAACTCAAACGCGACATCGGCATGGTGCAGAGCAGGCGCCTGCTCTACCAGGCGCCGTCGCGCGGCGCGCGCGACGACTGGTCGAAGATCTACAATTTCCGCTCCAGTCCACAACTGTCGGCTTGAGCACACGACCAAACATCAAATGAACGAATGCCGGGAGGAAATGAGATGATCGGCTTGCAAAACATTGGAATGGCAATGCTGGCGGCGGCCTTTGCCCTGCTAACCCCGACTATGGCGCGCGCAGAGTATCCCGAGCGGCAAGTCACCATGATCGTCTGCTTCGGAGCGGGCGGTGGAACCGACATTGCGGCGCGCCTGATCAACGAACCGCTGGCAAAGGCGCTCGGCAAGCCGGTGGTCGTCGAAAATCGCGCCGGCGCCGGCGGAAATCTCGGCATCCAGGCGGTGGCGCGCTCCGCGCCGGATGGCTACACGCTGCTGGTCTGTTCCAGCGCGTTCGTGGTCAATCCTTCGCTCTACGTCAACGCCAACTACGATCCGATCAAGGATTTCGTCCCGGTCATGAATCTTGGCGGCTCGCCCAATGTCTACACGGTGAAAGCAGACTCCAAGTTCAAGACGCTGGCCGACTTTACCGCGGCGGTAAAAGCAGATCCCGGGAAAACCAACTGGACCAGCCCTGGCGTTGGCACCACGCCCTATCTCGCCGGCGAGATCCTGAAAATGCGCGCCGGCCTCGATATGCAGCACATTCCCTACAAGGCTGTGCCGGCCGCGGTTACGGCGGTGCTGTCCGGCGATGCCGCCATGATGACGGCGAACTACGGCTCGCTGGCGGGCCAGATCGATTCCGGTTTGCTGCGTCCGTTGGCGCAAACCGGTAAGACCCGCTGGCCTGAAATGCCGAATGTTCCAACACTGAACGAACTCGGTATCAAGGATGCCGAGACCGACACCAGTTACGGCCTGTGGGTGCCGGCGGGTACGCCGCAGCCGATTATCGATCGCCTGGCGAAAGAGTTGTCGATAATCCTGAAGCAACCGGATGTGGTCGAACGTTACCGAAAGTCCGGAGCGCCTGTCCTGGCGGAAGGGCCGGACGCATTCAAAGCGCGTATCGCCCGCGAAGTCCCGATGTACAAACAGATCGTCGATAAGGCCGGGCTGAAAGTCCAATGATCCGCGCGCAGGCGGGCGGCATATCGGTTGTTGTGCCGCTCATCGCGCGTGGCCTGATGACAACGCGTGCGTAAGCTAGCAAGATCGCTTTCGTTCAATCCTCTGGGGTGAGAAAGCGATATGGCTGACACGTTCGCGGGCAAAGTTGTGCTGATCACCGGCGGCGCCCGCAATCTCGGCCGGGCCATGGGCGTTGCCTTCGCCGCGCAAGGGGCTGCCGTCGCGATCAATGCGCGCGCGCCGCGCCCGGAGCTCGACGAAACCATCGCGGCGATCGAAGCAACCGGCGGCAAGGCGCTGGCCTGCCTCGCCGACGTCACCGACCGCGCCGCGGTCGACAAGATGGTCGCGAGCATCGTCGGGCGTTCCGGCCGGCTCGACATCCTGATCAACAACGCCGTCATCCACGCCGCCAAGCCGTTCCTCGAACTTAGCTTCGAGGAATGGAACAAGACAATGACGGTGACGCTCGACGGCGCCTTCCACGTCACGCAGGCGGCGCTGCCGGCAATGATGCGCGCCGGCGGCGGCAGCATCGTCAACATGGGCGGCCTGATGGCCCACATGCCCATTCCCAACCGCACGCCGACCGCCGCCTCCAAGGCAGGGCTGGCCGGGCTGACCCGCGCACTGGCGGTCGAGCTCGCCGCGCATAACATCAATGTCAATTGCGTCGCGCCGGGTCCGGCCAATACCGTGCGCACCACGCCGTTCACGTTCGACATAAAGCGCATCCCGATGGGGCGCTTTGCGGAGCCGAACGAGATCGTCGCGACCGTCATGATGCTGTGCGGGCGCGACGGCCGTTACATCACCGGACAGACCATCCACGTGAACGGCGGCCTGTTCATGAATAACTAGCGCATGATCCCGAAAAGTGAGTACCGGTTTTCGGAAAAGATCATGCACAAAACAAGAGAGTAATCGGGGAGGAAACCATGCGCGTGATCCTGCTGCGAGCCGTGTTGTGCCTCTACGCCATCGCCACGTCGTTCGCGGCGGCGGCGGCCGATTATCCGAATCGACCCGTGCGCATCATAGTCGGCCTCACCGCCGGCTCAGGCGTCGACGTCATGGCCCGCCTGGTCAGCGCCAAGCTCGCCGAGGCGACCGGCCAGCCATTCGTCGTCGAAAACCGGCCGGGCGCTGGCAGCAATATCGCCACCCGCTTCGCCACAACCCAGCCGGCCGACGGCTACACCATCTTCGTCGCCACAGTCGCCAATGCGATCAATGCCACGCTCTATCAGAAACTGCAGTTCGACGTGCTGCGCGACTTCGCGCCAGTGATCCTCGCCGGCACCGCGCCCAATGTGCTGCTGGTCAATCCGTCGCTGTCGGCGAAATCGGTCAAGGAATTGATCGCGCTGGCCAAGGCGCAGCCCGGCAAATTCACCATCGGTTCGAGCGGCACCGGCACGTCACCGCAGATGACCGGCGAGCTGTTCCGCCGCCGGGCCGGTATCGACCTCGTGCACGTGCCCTATAAAGGCGGGCCGGAAGCGACCACTGCGCTGCTCGGCGGACAGATCGACACGCTGTTCGCGATCACCTCGACCGCGCTGCCGCATCTCGAATCCGGGAAGCTGCGTGCGCTCGCCGTCACCAGCCGCGAGCGTAGCGCGCTGCTGCTGCAGGTCCCGACGGTGGCCGAATCCGGCCTGCCCGGCTTCGAGGCGGTGACCTGGTTCGGCTTCACCGTGCCGACCGGCACGCCGCGCGAAATCGTCGACCGGTTGAACCGCGAGATCGGCAAGGCACTGGCGATGCCGGATGTGAAGAATATCCTCGCAGTACAGGGCATCGACGTCGGCGGCGGCACGCCGGAGCAGTTCGGCGCCTATATGCATGACGAGTTCGCCAAATGGGGTGCGCTGGTGAAGGAAACCGGGATGACGGTGGATTAGAATGAAGAATGAAAATCCCGCGATGTTGGTGCCCCCTGAGCGGTTAGCGGAAAACGTCAAAACGATTTGTGCGCGCGTCGCGCCGAAACTCATTCGAGCGCGATATTCATCGGCGGTGTCGGCTAACGGACATTCTCGATTAGTACTTATTGTCCGGAGAGGTCGTTCTTATTTGAAGGGCGGCCTGCCGCGCTGCCGGTAAGTTTCCAGCTTCTTGCGGAAAGCGTTGGTCAGGCGGGTAAAGCGCCGCATGCTCCCCCACACAATTCGTCGTCACCCATCAGTAACCCATTCCAGTATCAGAGCATTTCTGAAACGACAGAAAGCTCTAAATTCGCAGACGGCTGATCGAGAATATGTTCTGAAATTTTTGGAAAGGACAGGTAAGCTCCGCGCGGGTTAAAGCCTGAGGGAGCCTGTGATGAAGCCGGTCGTTACTGCTGCACTGGCCGTCTTTAGCCTTGTTACTTTTGCCGCGCCGGTTCTGGCGCAACCCTATCCGAACCGCACCGTCACCATCATCGTGCCCTATTCCGCCGGTGGGCCGACCGACGAGACAGCGCGCGTGGTGGCGCGTGCACTGTCGGAAAAGCTCAAACAGAATTTCATCGTACAGAACGTCACCGGCGGCGGCACCAATATCGCCACCAACCAGGTCGCGCACGCCGCGCCGGATGGCTACACGCTGCTGCTGCACAATCTGGCGATTGCCGCGAACGTCACACTTTATAAAGCGCTGCCATTCGACACGGAAAAAGATCTGACACCGGTCTTGTTCATCAATCGCAATCCGCTGGTGCTGGTGGGACGCAAGGACCTTGAGCCGAATACGCTCACTGAACTCATCGCCTGGATGAAAACGCATCGGGCCAAGGCGGCGGTCGCGGGATTCGGAACCACGGGGCATCTCGCCACCAATATATTCCTGCAGGAGACCAAGCTCACCGCCGACCAGATTCCGTATCGCGGCGGGGCTCCGCTCGTCACCGATCTTCTAGGCGGTCATGTCGACCTGTTCTTCGGTACGCCGCAGCAGTTGGCGCCGCAGATTGCGGCTGGGAAGTTGAAGGCCTATGGCATCACCACAAAAGAAAAGTCGTCGCTGCTCCCTGCCGCCGAGAGCTTTGTGCAGGTGTTTGGACCAAAGTTCGAAATTCAATATTGGCAGGCGCTGTTTGCGCCCAGCGGTACGCCGGACTCGGTTATGAATGAGCTGAATTCTGCGCTGCAGGAGATCGTTTCTGATCCTGCGATCCTCAAGACTTGGGCGGCCGAGGGAGTCTCCGCTTTTCCGAAGGATGAACTTTCGCCCGCGGCAGGGCGCGCGCTGCTCAAGAGCGAAATCGCGCGTTGGGGCCAAGTGATCCACGACAACAACATTCGCATCGAACAGTAGCGGCATCCGTTGCGGGCCGGCGCGTTATCGCGCCGGCCCGCGACGCTTGTCTGCCATTTCCAAAAATCATATCAGCTCGCGCCAAAATCAATTAATGTCCGTTTCGCCCCGAAAGCGACCGTTTAAGGCATAGGTCTGAATTGACGTGATGTGCCAATAAACGAAATGTTCGGTACACGGGCATCCTCGATCCGGATCCGTTCGCCGAGTTCCGGCACCCGAGATCGAAACACTTGTTACTGATGCGGTTCGCAAACGTCTCAATGATTCCGCCGTTGTTTCCGACCGCGACCTCATAAATTGCCATGTGGCTCGTGTCGAAATCCAAGCAGAGCGAATTGCGATCAAGCTAGTAAAAAAGGGCAGCAAGCGATCCGAGCGCAAAGCAGAAAAAGCCGCTTTCTATGTTCCCTGGAAGAAGACCACATTGAAACGGCGCCGCGAACTGATCGCACCAGCGTCCTCAGAACAGGACGTCCGCCCAATTCGCTCTGAGACGCGTGTCGCGCATGTGACGTCCATCGCTTCAGGCCGGCGTTGGCTCGATGAAATCCTCACAGGCAATGTCGCCGACGTCGAGCAGATTGCCGCCCGCGAAAAATGCAGCGTGCGGCAGGTCAACATGACAATCTCGCTGGCCTTCCTCTCGCCCACGCTTGTGAAGGCCGCCATCGACGGGCGTTTGCCTCGGGCATCGGCGTCGCTCGCCTGCGTGATGCACCGGCTGAATGGTCACGCCAGCACACCATGCTCGGGCTTGCTTCCTAAATTTGGGGAATATTATTTCGAGTGCTGACCCGGTTTACGGAACTGAGCCAGGAACGGCTTCCGGGACGGCAGAGACAAAGTGCCCAAAACTGCCTCCATGCGACCCCACGTTTCGACAGAGACCGCGCTTCCCCGATTTCAACCCGCAAAAGCCGGGAGGTTCGAGGCCTTCGTGACAGCATCAGAGACTTTGGGGACTAAGTGGACTGCGTGGTGGAGATGAGAGGACTCAAACTACGTGCCTAGCACGCAGTCCGATCGAACCGGTCTCTGTGAGGCCCGATGTGACAACAATGATCCGACCTGTAGAATGCCGGTATGCGCCAGTGGTTGACACTTCATCCGGACTCGCGCTGCGTCGCAGCGACACACGTAGAAGTAGGAGTCGCGCGACCGCGCGCGGATAATTTGGTGTTGTCCTTTATAGTGACCGGCAAGATGAGCGAAATCCGAATGCCGCCTGTCTTGGCGGCCGCGCGCGGCGACGAGCTTTGGCTGCATACCTGCTTCGAGGCTTTTGTGGGTACTTCACCGGGCGCCGCGTATTACGAATTCAACTTCGCGGCTTCGACACAATGGGCGGCCTATCGGTTCAATGGCTACCGAAGCGGGATACGTGCGGCGGCCGAGATCAGTGCGCCCGCAATCGAAGTGCGTTCGGGCCCCGACCGCTACACATTGCAGGCGACACTGGATTTGGATCGATTGCCGGGCTTACCGCGTGAGGCCGTGTGGCGTCTCGGTTTGTCGGCGGTTATCGAAGACATAAGTGGCCGCAAGTCGTATTGGGCCATGGCGCATCCACCCGGGAAGCCGGACTTCCATCACGCGGACTGCTTTGCATATGAGTTTTCCCCGGCGGTGCGGCCATGAAGTTCGGCATCGATCGACTCATCACCGAACCCGCCTTGCGCGCGCCACTCAAGGGCAGGCGCGTGGCATTGCTGGCGCATCCTGCTTCGGTCACGGAAGACCTGACGCACGCACTCGATGCGCTGGCTGCATGCGGCGACATGAAGATTAGTGCTGCCTTCGGTCCGCAGCATGGGCTGCGCGGCGACAAGCAAGACAACATGATCGAGTCGTCGGACTTCAACGATCCAGCGCATGGCATCCCGGTCTTCAGCCTCTATGGAGAGGTGCGCAAGCCTACGGATGCGATGATGGATACATTCGACGTGATGCTCGTCGATCTGCAGGATCTGGGCTGTCGAATTTATACGTTCATCACGACGCTGCGCTACGTCCTCGAAGCGGCATCGCAACATCGCAAGACCGTGTGGGTGCTGGATCGGCCAAATCCTGTGGGCCGGACTGTCGAAGGTTTGACGCTGCGCGCCGGCTGGGAAAGCTTTGTCGGCGCAGGACCACTGCCGATGCGTCATGGGCTCACGCTCGGCGAGTTAGGCCTGTGGTTCGTAAGTACGTTCAAGCTCGATGTCGAGTATCGGATTATCGAGATGCAGGATTGGCGGCCCGATGCCGCGCCGGGCTTCGGCTGGCCGTTGGGCGCGCGCCCGTGGATCAATCCCAGCCCCAATGCCCCGAACTTATGGATGGCGCGCTCCTATGCGGGGACAGTGATGCTCGAGGGCACGACGCTCTCGGAAGGGCGCGGCACCACTCGGCCGCTCGAACTGTTCGGCGCGCCCAATATCAATGCGCGGGCAGTTATGAAGGAAATGGAGATCCTCGCTCCGCGGTGGCTCGATGGTTGCCGCTTGCGCGAGTGCTGGTTCGAACCCACGTTTCACAAACATGCGGGCCAGCTTTGCCACGGCGTGCAGATACACACGGAAGGTCCCAGTTACGACCATCAAACCTTCAAGCCCTGGCGCATCCAGGCGCTCGCCTTCAAGGCGATCCGCTGTTTGTACCCCGACTACCTGCTGTGGCGCGATTTCGCCTACGAGTACGAGCACGGCAGGCTCCCCATCGATGTCATCAACGGCGGCCCGTCGTTGCGAGAATGGGTCGAAGATGCGTCGGCGACGCCGCACGACCTGGACGTACTGGCGCTATCGGATGAGCGGGCGTGGTCGAGCGAGCGTCAACCTCACCTGCGCTATGCAAGGCCGTAGGGTGCAGACAGCTCGGAGGTGGGTTAGCGCGATGAACACCTCGCGCACTTACTCGGTGCTGCCGTCGACCCAAGTTGCGACGACTCCGAGGTCCTGACTTAGAGCCACGAGATCGGCTCGAGCGCCCGGAACCAGTACTCCGCGTTCGTTGTCCAGGCCGAGAAATCGTGCGGGGGTGAGCGAAGCAGCGCGGAGCGCGTCCTCCAGGGACACCTCTGCCAGCCTGACCGCATTGCGCACCGCCGAGGCCATATCGAGATGCGCGCCC
>Ga0184628_10000150_pt1 | contig 40781 bp, 39 predicted proteins | sample PLM4_5_b1_FD_133149 | JGI IMG/M metagenome (GOLD analysis project Ga0184628, IMG submission 133149) | Groundwater sediment microbial communities from an aquifer in East River, Colorado, USA - PLM4_5_b1 | ecosystem: Environmental > Terrestrial > Soil > Riparian zone | place: USA: East River...
GATGACCGACTCGCAGGACTGGTGGCCGGCGGACTTCGGCCACTATGGCCCGTTCTTCATCCGCATGGCCTGGCACAGCGCCGGCACCTATCGCGTCACCGACGGCCGCGGCGGCGGCGGCCGCGGCCAGCAGCGCTTCGCACCCCTCGACAGCTGGCCCGACAACGTCAACCTCGACAAGGCGCGCCGCCTCCTCTGGCCGATCAAGCAGAAGTACGGCCGGAAGATCTCCTGGGCCGACCTGGTCATCCTCGCCGGCAACGTCGCGCTGGAGTCGATGGGCTTCAGGACCTTCGGCTTCGGCGGCGGCCGCGCGGACGTGTGGGAGCCCGACGAGGACGTGAACTGGGGCGAGGAGATCGCGTGGCTGGGCATCGACAAGCGCTTCACCGGCGATCGGGACCTGGGGCCGTTCGGCGCCACCCACATGGGCCTGATCTACGTCAACCCGGAAGGCCCGAACGCGAGCGGCGACTACCTGGCCGCCGCCAAGGACATCCGCGCCACCTTCGACCGCATGGCGATGAACGACGAGGAAACCGTCGCCCTCATCGCCGGCGGCCACACCTTCGGCAAGTGCCACGGCGCGGCCCCGGAATCGCACAAGGGCCCGGATCCGGAAGCCGCGCCGCTGGAAGCGCAGGGCCTGGGCTGGATGAGCGGCCACGGCACGGGGTACGGCGCCGACACGATTTCGAGCGGCCTCGAGGTGACCTGGACGAAGAGCCCGGCGCTGTGGAGCAACAACTTCTTCGAGAACCTGTTCAAGTACGAATGGGAGCTGACCAAGTCGCCGGCCGGCGCCAAGCAATGGGTGGCGAAGAACGCGCCGGCGATCATTCCCGACGCGCACATCCCGGGCAAGTTGAACAAGCCCACCATGCTGACCACCGACCTGACGCTGCGCTTCGATCCGGAATACGGCAAGATCTCGCGCAGGTTCTTCGAGGACCCGCAGGCCTTCGCCGACGCCTTCGCGCGCGCCTGGTTCAAGCTGACGCACCGCGACATGGGCCCGCGCACCCGCTACCTCGGGCCGGAAGTGCCGAAGGAAGAGCTGATATGGCAGGACCCGGTCCCCGCGGCCAACCACAAGCTGATCGACGAGAAGGAGATCGCCGACCTGAAGAAGAAGATCCTCGCCTCGAAGCTGTCGGTATCGCAGCTCGTGTCGACGGCCTGGGCATCGGCCTCCACCTTCCGCGGCTCCGACAAGCGCGGCGGCGCCAACGGCGCGCGCATCCGGCTCGCTCCGCAGAAGGACTGGGCGGTGAACCAGCCGGCGCAGCTCGCCAAGGTGCTGAAGACGCTCGAGGGCATCCAGGCCGACTTCAACAAGAAGGCGAAGGGCGGCAAGCAGGTGTCGCTCGCCGACCTGATCGTGCTCGCGGGCTGCGTGGGCGTCGAGCAGGCCGCGAAAAAGGCCGGCGTCAACGTGAAGGTGCCGTTCAAGCCCGGCCGCATGGATGCCTCGCAGGCGCAGACGGACGTCGAGTCCTTCGCGGTGCTCGAGCCGGTCGCCGACGGCTTCCGCAATTACCTGAAAGGCAAGTTCGCGGTCGCCGCCGAGCAGCTGCTGCTCGACAGGGCGCAGCTCCTGACGCTCACGGCGCCCGAGATGACGGTCCTCGTCGGCGGCATGCGCATGCTGGGCGTCAATGCTGGGCAGTCCAAGCACGGCGTTTTCACCCAGCAGCCCGAGACGCTGACGAACGACTTCTTCGTGAACCTGCTCGACACGGGCACGGAGTGGAAGCCGGCCGGGGACGTGTACGAAGGGCGCAATCGCAAGACGGGCAAGCCCAAGTGGACCGGCACGCGCGTCGATCTCGTCTTCGGCTCGAACTCCCAGCTCCGCGCCCTCGCCGAGGTCTATGCGTGCGCGGACTCGAAGGAGATGTTCGTGCAGGACTTCGTGGCGGCGTGGGCCAAGGTGATGGACCTTGATCGCTTCGACCTGGAGCTTTTGCGCTGATCCCGATTTCACTCGGGCTTGTCGTCGTCCATCAGCACGTCGTGCGCGGGGCGCTCGAGGTCGTCGAACTGCCCGCCCTCGAGGGCGCGCCAGAACACCCAGCCGATCAGGAATACGAGAGCGACCGAGAGGGGGACGAGGAGAGTGAGGCTGCTTTCCAAGTGTCGTCCTTGACCAGCGGGCGCAGTGCATTGAGCACCACGATGAAGGAACTCGCCGACATGCCGATCGCCGCTTCCCACGGCCCGATCCAGCCGAGCGCTGCGGCGGGCAGCGCGACGGCGTTATAAGCGAGCGCCCAGGCGAGGTTCTGCCGTACCAGGCGCATCGCGCCGCACGAGAGCGCGAACACCTCCTGCAGCGCGCCGAGCCGGTCGCCGGTGAGCACCACGTCCGCCTGCAGTTGCGCAGCATCGGCACCCGCGCCCATGGCGACAGAGGCGTCCGCGCGCGCGAGCACCGGCGCGTCGTTCAAGCCATCGCCCACCATCGCCACCACGCGGCCGGCGGACTGCAGCCGCGCCACATAGTCGAACTTGTCCTCCGGCGTGGCGCCGCCTGCCCACGTCTCGATGCCGAGCCGGCGCGCCAGCTCGCCCACCAGGTCGGGATCGTCGCCGCTCAACAGGTGCACGCGCAGCCCGCTTGCCGCGAGCGAGCGCACGACTTCCGCCGCCTCGGGCCGCAAGGCGTCCTCGACGAAGAACGCGGCGAGCCAGCGGCCCTCCTCGGCGAGGTAGACCTGCGCCCCCGCCTCCGGCGCGAGCCCGCCGGCGATGCCCGCGCAAAAGCGACGCGATCCGACGCGAACGAGCCTGCCGTCGATGCGCGCCTCGACGCCGTGGCCGGCTTCATTGCGCAAATCCCGTAGGGCGGGCCCCTGGCCCACCGTACGAAAGGCCCGCGCCAGCGGATGCGTGCTGGATGCCTCGAGCGCGGCGGCAAGCTCCCGGCATCGCAGTTCTTCCTCATCGGCAAGCCGTACGACTCTGGCAACTGCGGGTCTGCCCTGGGTGAGCGTGCCTGTCTTGTCGAGCACGACATCGGTCGCACGCTGCAGCGCTTCGAGCGCGCTCGAGCGCGTGAGCGCCGCGCCGCGTGCGAGCAGTTGTGCGCCCGCGCGCGTCAGCACGATCGGCGCGGCGAGCGCGAGCGCGCAGGGACAGGTGGCAACCAGCACTGCCACGGCAACCCAGACCTCGCCCGAGGCGAGCCAGGCGAGCGCCGCCGTGGCGATGACCACGCAGGTCAGCGCATGCGCGAGCCGGTCGGCACGCTCCACGAGGCGCGGCCGGCTCGCCGCGGCGCGCTCCACCAGCCGGCCGATCGCCGCGGCCTGCGTGTCGGCGCCGGCGCGCGTGACGCGCATCGTGAGCGCCTGCTCGAGGTTGACCGATCCTCCGACCAGCGCCGCGCCGGGGCGCTTTTCCACCGCGCGCGACTCGCCCGTGAGCAGCGACTCGTCGGCGCTGGAGGCGCCCTCCTCGACCACGCCGTCGGCGGGGATGCGCTCGCCCGCGCTCACCAGCACGCGATCCCCCGGCGCGAGCGCGTGCGCCGCGACGCGCTCGCTGGCGCCGCCCTGCAGCCGCAGCGCGAAAAACGGCATCCAGCGCGCGAGCCGGTCGAGTTCGCGCCCCGCGCGCTGGCGCGCGAACAGCTCTGCCGTGCGCGCACCGAGCAGCAGGAACGCGAGCATGGCGATGGAATCGAAGTACACCGCCCCGCTCCCGGTGACGGTCGCCCAGGTGCTGGCGGCGAACCCGGCGGCAAGGCCGAGGGCGATCGGCGTATCGAGGCTGATGCGGCGGCGCTTCGCGTCCTGCCAGGCGCCGCTGAAGAACGGGCCGCAGGCGAACAGCAGCACCGGCGTGGTGAGGGCGAGGCTCGCCCAGCGCATCAATCCTTCGGCCCCTGTGCTGAGCGTCCCGGCGCCAGCGTCGATGTAGGCAGGCCAGGCGTACATCATCACCTGCATCGCGCCGAAGCCGGCGACGAAGAGCCGCCACAGCGCGCGCCGCCGTTCGCCGCGCGCAAGTGCGTCGCCGCGGCGCGGGTCGAACGGGTAAGCGTCATAGCCGACGGCGCGGATGGCCTCGAGGATTTTCGACAGCCGGGTTTGTCGCGGGTCCCAGGTTACCAGCGCGCGCTGCGTGGTGAAATTGACGTCGGCGCGCAGCACGCCCGGCTGCCGCCGCAGCGCCTGCTCGTTGAGCCACAGGCAGGCCGCGCAGCGGATGCGATCGAGGATCAGCGTCGCCTCGCGCAGGTGCTCGCCGGGCGCGGCGACGAATTCGCGCTGCGCCGCCGGGTCGTCGTAGACCTCCGGCGGCGGCAGGGCCTCGGGGCGCACGCCGGCGCTGGAACGAGCTGCGTAATACTTTTCGAAACCGGCGGCGACGATGGTGCGTGCCACCGCCTCGCAGCCGGCGCAGCAGAACTCGCGCTCAGCGCCGAGAACGCCGGCGCGGTGCCGCCCGGGCGGCAGCACCGGCAGGCCGCAGTGGAAACAATCGTGCAAGACGCCTCACCTCCGCCATTCCGGAGGCTTCATTCTGGCGACGACGTAGCGCCCCCTTATTGACCTGCATCAATGCGGCAGCAGCAGCGCGCGCTGCTCGAGCGCGCAACTGCTACAGGATGTGACCAGCGGGATGGCCGGCAACGTTGCGCTCCGAGTGGCTTGATCTGCGTCAACACGCTGGACCGCGGCGCGCCTAATCTGCATCTGGGTCATCAAGCAGAGAGGCGCCGATGTTCAAGCACATCCTGATTCCGACAGATGGATCGCGCCTCGCGGCAACAGCGATCAAGGCAGGCGTCGCCATGGCCAAGGAAATGGGCGCGCGCGTCACCGGCTACTGCGCGCAGGAGCCGGTGCCGACCCACATTTATGGCGAGGGCTACATCGGCGACAAGGATCTGGTGGCCGAATTCGAGCGCCGCTCGCGCGAGCACGCGCAGCGCTGCGTCGACGAGGTCGCCGCCGCGGCCAAGGCCGAGGGCGTGCCATTCGAGGCGCTGGTCACCAAATCGAGCCTCCCCTATCGCGGCATCATCGAGGCCGCCCAGGAGTGCAAGTGCGACGTCATCTTCATCGCGTCGCACGGCTATCGCGGGCTCACCAGCCTGCTGCTTGGCAGCGTGACCCAGGAAGTTCTGACGCACTCCAAGATCCCGGTGCTGGTGTTTCGCTAGAATGGTTGCGTCCCCCGGAGGCACGACTGAGCGATGACGCTGCGCGAAGGAAGCCTGGAAGCCCCCACCCGCCATCCGCTCGACTGGAGGAGCGAGGCCTTCTACGACGAGGGCGCGCTGCACAAGGAGCTCGAGCGCGTCTTCGACATCTGCCACGGCTGCCGGCGCTGCGTGAACCTGTGCACCGCCTTCCCCACCCTGTTCGACCTGGTGGACAACTCCAAGACCATGGAGGTGGACGGCGTCGAGAAGAAGGATTTCCGCAAGGTCGTCGACCAGTGCTACCTGTGCGACATGTGCTACATGACCAAATGCCCCTACGTGCCGCCGCATCCGTGGAACGTGGATTTCCCGCACCTGATGCTGCGCGCCAAGGCGGTGAAATTCAGGCAGCAGGGCGCCGGCTTTCGCGACCGCCTGCTCTCCTCCACCGACGCGATGGGCAGGCTTGCCGCGATCCCGGTGGTGGCGCAGGCGGTGAACGCGCTGAACAGGCTGCCGCTCGCGCGCACCCTGATGCAAAAGACGCTTGGCGTCCACAAGGATCGGCAACTGCCGGAGTACGCCAGCCGCAAGTTCCGGCCGGGCGCGGCGCCAAGCCGTGCGCACGCAGTGAAGGTCAGCAAGAACACCCCGGGCAGGGTGGCGGTCTACTCCACCTGCTACGTGAACTACAACGAGCCGGGGCTGGGCCATGACCTGCTGGCGCTCCTCGAGCATAACGAGGTGCCCTACGTCCTGGTGGAGCAGGAAGCCTGCTGCGGCATGCCAAAGCTCGAACTGGGCGACCTCGAGTCGGTGGCGAAGCTCAAGCAGAAGAACGTCCCGCCGCTCGCGGCGCTGGCCAAGTCCGGCTACGCCATCGTCACCCCGGTGCCTTCCTGCACCCTGATGTTCAAGCAGGAGCTGCCGCTCATGTTCCCGGAGGACGCCGACGTCAAGGCGGTGCAGGACGCGATGTTCGACCCTTTCGAGTACTTCGTGCTGCGCGCCAAGGACGGCCTGCTCAAGCGGGACTTCAAGCACCCGCTCGGCAAGGTCTCCTACCACATCCCCTGCCACGCGCGCGTGCAGAACATGGGGCAGAAGACGCGCGAGGCGCTGCAGATGGTGCCGGGCACCCAGGTCACCACGGTGGAGCGCTGCGCAGGCCATGACGGCACCTGGGGCGTGAAGCGCGAATACTTCGAGCACTCGATGAAGATCGGCCGCCCGGTGTTCCGCCAGATGGCCGAGCCCGGGCCCGACTACGTCAGCTCCGACTGCCCGATCGCCGCCCGGCACATCCTGCAAGGCATGGCCGAGGACGCGGGCAAGGCCGTAAAGGCCCATCCCCTGACGCTGCTGAGGAAGGCCTACGGCATTTGATAAAGGGGGTCAGAGTAAGATTTCCAGGCAGTGTGATCACCCGCTGGTTGATCGCGCTGGGAAATCTTACTCTGACCCCCTTTGTCCTTTCCGGCTGCTCTCAGCTCGTGCCGCTGCCCGGCGGGGAATTCGCTTTCGGTGTGCTCGGCGACACTCCCTACTCGCAGGCCGAAGTCGAAAAGCTCGACGGCCTGATCGGGCGCATCAACGCGCACGAGCTCGCCTTCGTCGTACACGTCGGCGACATCGGCACGAGCGGGCCCGCGCAGGGCTGCAGCGACGCCTGGCTCGAGGCGCGCAAGCGCCAGTTCGCGCGCATCCGCCACCCCTTCGTCCTGCTGCCCGGGGACAACGAGTGGAGCGACTGTCGCGAGCCGCGCGCGCGCTTGGAAAGGTGGCGCCAGCTGTTTTGCACAGCGATACCCGGGCTCGAACTGGAGCGCCAGGCGGGCGAGACCTGCGAGAACCTGCGCTGGCAGGCCGGCGGCATGATGTTCGTCGGCCTCAACGTGCCGGGCCGCGGCAGGAACCCGCTCGGCGAGCGCGACATGAAACTGGTGTTCGAGTGGCTCGACGAAAGCCTCGCGCTCGCGGAGTCGCGCCGCGCGCAGAAGATTTTCGTCTTCCTGCACGCCGATCCCCATTTCGAGCGCAATGCGCCGGGCGACGGCTACGCGCGGCTGCGCGCGGTGCTGGCGACCCACGCGCAATGGCTCAAGGACCGGCTGGTGCTGGTACACGGGGACACGCACGTCTACCGCGACGACCAGCCGCTGCCCGGATTGCGGCGCATCGAGCCCTGGGGTTCGCCGTTCGTGCGCGGCCTGCGCGTATCGCTGCGCGCCGGCGAGCTGTTGGTCGAATCCATGCCTTGAGGCGGGAGCGGTTCATACCGCTATCTCGCGTTCCGATCCGAAAAGAAAGACGCCCCGGTTCTCCCCGGGGCGTCACGGTCAGGCCCGGTTCGGTCGGACGGTCAGTGGTTCCACCCCAGGTGGTGATGGTGACCATGGTCGTGATCGTGGTCGTGCCAGGGACGGCCCTCGCAGGCGTTGCGGCTGACGCCGGTACCCGAGTAATCCAGGCTGCCCCTCTCCTCGTGCTTGTATTTCGTGATGACGTCCTCGCACACCACGCTGCGCCTCTCGAGATTGGCGCCGCAGGTGAAGTTGGCCGCGTCGTCGGTGCTGCCCGAGCCCTTGTAGATCGCCTTCTGCGGGTAGGGGCACAGTGGACGCGAACGCGTTCCCGTCTGCTGGAGAATGCTCTCCGGAGCGACGCCGTTCTCGACCCAGTTGACCAGCGTGGCCAGCGCGTTAGGTACGCCGCAATGCCCGGCGCCGGGTACGCGGAACAGGCGGTAGAATTTCTGCAGGCGCTCGAAATCCGGGTCGTCGTGCCTGCCGTAGCGCGCGGCCATCTCGCGGTAGTAGTGAAGTACCCCGCGCGGCATGATGAGCTGGTCGTTCATGCCGACCAGGGTGAGCAGCTTGCCGCCGCTGCGCCGGAACGTGTCGAGGTCGCCGAAGGTATCGGTGACGTCGGCGATGTTGCGCGAGCCCGCCTGCGCGACTTCCGCATACTCGTCGGCGGACACCCCCCGCCAGTCGAAGTTGCGGTCGTGCGTGTTCCAGTGGAACTGCGTCACGCCGAGCGCGAACGGGATGGTGCCGTTCAGCGCGCCGATGCTGGTGCCGCGGTCGAGGCCGAACCAGATCTTGTTGCCGCGGGTGTTCCTCGGCCCGTCCCAGATCCTGTCGATGGCATCGGCCTCCTGGAGCGTCAGGCAGTTGGCTGCCGGCGCCGTCGGCTCGCCGCAGACGTTCGCCTTCGCGCTGAAGGTGCAGGTGCGCGGATCGTCGATGATGCCGTCGGTGACGCCGTCGTTCGCGTCGCAGGCCGCGACCGCGGAAGCGGTGGTCTGGGTGAGCTTCGCGCCGGCGATCGGGGCGCCCACGAGGTCCTTCATCACGAGCTGACCCCACATCTGCGCCGTCTGGAAACGGGTCCAGTAGATGGCCGGCGCGTTGGCGAGAATGCCGTCGAGCTCCGAGCCGAGCTCCTGCGCGAGCACGTAGCCCTGCCGCCCGCCGGTCGAGCAGCCGTTCCAGTAGTTGTAGGCGGGCTTCTGCGCGTAATAGGTCTTCGCGACCGCCTTGGAGAACAGGATCTGCTGCTTCATCCCGTTGCGGATGAAGTCGTTGATGAATTGCAGGTTGTAGGTGCCGTCTTCATTCACGCCGGGTTCACAGTTGCCGCCCGAGTGGCCGGTGTCGTTGCCGGAACCCACGTAGCCCCCGTTCACCGGGCCGGTGACGCCCAGGCCTCCGGAGCAGCCGCCCCCGCCAATCCCCTGCGTCCTCCCGTTCCAGGCGCCTTGGACGCCGCCGGTGCCCCCGTCCAGCTCACTGAGCGGCAGGCCGACCCGAATGTTGATGTTCTGCTCGGGTTTGGTGCCATAAAGAATGTTCACCTGGCAGTAGGAGGCGTTCGGCCCGCTCGCCGCAATGATCTGGCTGTTGACCGACTTGACGCCCGGGGCGCCGAGCAGCCCGATGTCCGGGTTGGTGGCAAGCTCCAGGCAGATCACCGGCTCGGGCGGCGGCTTGTGATGATGGTGACTGTCCGTGGCAAGTGCCACGGGCGCAAGCAGCGCGGTGCCGGCGAAGCCGGCAATCACCGAGATAAAGCCAATGGATACGCGACGCATAGGACTCCCCTCCTCGAAATGGCCATCGTCGGAGCCGCCGGCCGCAAGGGCGGCGGGCGCTCGTTCCGGCGGCCGCGTTGTCTTTCTCCGACTCCCGAGCGCAGTTTGGCGCGCCGCGCGCCCCGGTATCAAGGGCTCCTTCGCGAATGACGCTTATTTGATTCTCGAATACCGCGGCGCTAGCGCCACTCGTCGGTCGCGTCGTTGAACAGCTCGGCGACCTGGCGGCGCAGCCACCGGCTGCGCGCGTCATTGTGGAACTTGCGGTGCCAGTGCTGCTTGATGTCGATGCCGATGGGATCGAACGGCGGCAAGGCCACCGCGAATTGCTGCGGCGCAAGGCGTGCGAAGTACACCGCGAGCGCGTGGGGGACCGTCGCCATCAGGTCGGAGCTCGACACGATGATCGGGATGCTCAGGAAGTGGGGCGTGTGCAGCGCGATCTTGCGGCGGATCTTCCTGCGCTCGAGGAGCCTCTCGAACAGCTCGTGGCTCCGCCCCTCGGCGTGCACCACGGCGTGCTCGATCTCCAGAAACGCCTTGAGCGACAGCCGCTTGGCGTACAGGGGGTGGCCGGCTCGCATCAGGCAGGCGAATCGATGGGTGAAGAGGCGCTGCTGGAAGAAGTTGCTTTGCACCAGATCGGGAAAGTACCCCACCGCGAGGTCGATCTCCCCCTTCTCGAGGCCGCGGGCGATTTGCTGCGGCGGCATCGACACGGAGCGGATCGAGCAATGTTGCGCCGCTGCGCGCAACCGCTCGATCAGCCGGGGCAGGAACACGATCTCGCCCACGTCGGAGAGAGCGAAGGTGAACGCGCGCATGCTGCGCGCGGCATCGAAAGTCTGCTCGAAGACGAGGTCCTCCTGCAGCCGCGCCATCAGCGGGCGCGACGCCTTGACGAGCGCATGGGCGCGGGGCGTGGGCTCCACGCCCCGCGCCGCGCGGATGAAGAGCGGATCGTTGAAGTGCGCGCGCAGCTTGCGCAACGCCATGCTCACGGCGGGCTGGCTCATGCCGAGGGCCTTGGCGGCGCCGCTCACGCTGCGCTCCTCGTAGAGCGCAAAGGCGATCGGAAGCAGATTGAGGTTCAGTCTTTCCACGATGCCTTCGATGTCGGCTGGCCACGCGTAGTGTAGCGGCGGCCGCCATGGCTGCTCGCCTGCTGCGCTGCAACCGCGGACCTGAATTAAATTGCATCCCGATTCTCCGGGAGCGCCGCTCTCAATTCACCAGCGTGTCGATGAGGACGTCGACGCCTTTCGCGTCGTTCGCCACCGGCTTGCTCGCGCCCTGCAGGTCGCCGGGCTGCGGCACGGCGCCGCCCGAACGCGAAATGCGCGCCGTGACCACCACGCGCGGATGGCTGGAGATCGCCATGCCGGCCGCCATCGCCATCGAGTCGTCCAGCGCGAACTCGACCGGCAGCTCCCGCACCCGCAGGCGCAGCACCGCGAGCGGCATCGCCGGGCCGTCCGCGGCGCGCGCGTAGATGAACACGACGTCCTCCGGTCCGGCCTTGTCGCGCAGCCCGGGCGCGATGCGCACCGTGCCGCGTATGCCCGCGTGCCGCCCGGCATCGCCCGCCCCGGCCAGCTTGCGCGCCTCGTCCACGTTCTCGCGGATGCCGCGCGCGTCATCCGAATCGGGCGGCACCAGCGGCAGCATGCGCTGCCAGTAGGCCGCGGCCGCGGCATACTCCTTGCGGTCGAAGGCAACGGTCCCCGCGAGCGCAAGCGCCTTGAGGTTTTCGGGATCGATCTCGAGCGCGCGCCGGATCAGCTGCTCCGGTTCGCCCTGCAGCTTCTCACCGCGCGTCATGGCGAGCGCGTCGGCGAAGTCCGCGAGCAGCTGCGCATCGCGCGGCGCGCGCACCGCCGCCTTGGAATACGCGTCGACCGCTTCCGCGAAGCGCCCGAGCACGGCGTAGGAGCGCCCCAGCATCTTCCAGCCTTCCGCGTCCTCCGGATTCTCGCGCAGCCGCCCGGCCAGCCGCTGCACCATCTCCTCGATCTGGGCAGGACTCCCCGCACTGTGGTCGCCGCGCGCATCGACTGCGCCAGGGCTGCCGGTGAGCAGGTAGACCGCGAGCGCGCAAGCCGGGACGGCGACGCCGACCAGGACCGCGACGCCACGCCCGCCGCGGCGCGGTGCGGCGTCTTCAGTCGCCTCCACGTCCTCCAGCATGCGGGATTCGAGTTCGGCGCGCGCGCGCTCGTGGTCGGCTTGCGCCAGTTTGCCCGCGGCGAGGTCGGCGTCCAGCTCGCGCACCTGGTCGCGGTAGATGGCGATGTTGGCCGTGCGCCGCGACACGCTCGCGCGCTCGCGGCGCGCCAGCAGCGGGCGCAGCACCAGCCACAGGGCCAGCGCAGCGAGCGCGCCGCCGATCGCCCAGAACAGGATCATTCGAGGAGCTTCGCCGCCCGCGCGCGTTCCGCCTCGGACAACTGCTGCTCGGGCGCACGACGGCGCACGAGGCGCCGCACCAGCAGGAACGCGCCCAGAGCGAGCAGCACGAACGGCCCGATCCACAGCGCGAGCGTGCTCGCCTTGAGCGGCGGCCGGTAGAGCACGAAGTCGCCGTAGCGCGCCACCATGAAGTCGATCACGTCGCGCTCGCTGGCGCCGCCTTTCAACTGCTCGCGGATCTGGTTGCGCAGGTCCACCGCCAGCGGCGCGTTGGAGTCCGCCAGCGTCTGGTTCTGGCACACCAGGCACCTCAACTCATGCGCGAGGCCCGCCACGCGCTTGTCCAGCGCCGGGTCTTGTGCCGCCGCCGACCCGGCAAGCAGCGCCAGCAGCAGCAGGCTAGCTCTCACGGCTCAATTCCTGCAGCAGCGGCTGCACCTTGTCGCGCGAGATTTCGGGCGTGAGCGGGCCGATACGCTTGTAGCGGATCACACCGCGCCGATCGATCACGTAGGTCTCCGGCACACCGTAGACGCCGTAATCGATGCCGATGCGCCCCGTGGCATCGAACACCGAGAACTGGTAAGGATCGCCGTTCCTTTTCAGCCACGGCAGCGCGTCCTCGCGCGCGTCTTTGTAATTGAGTCCCACCACCGGCGCCAAACCGGATTTCGCCAGCGCGCTCACCACCGGGTGCTCGACCAGGCAGGGCGCGCACCACGAGGCCCAAACGTTGAGGATCCACACCTTGCCGCGCATTTCCTGGTGCGAGAACTTCTTGTCCGGGGCATGCAGCAGCGGCAGCTCGAACGCGGGCGCCGGCTTGCCGATGAGCGGCGAGGGCACCTCCCTCGGGTTGAGCGTCAGGCCCACGGCGAGCAGCACGACCAGGGCGGCGAAGACCGCCACCACCCACGCCATCCTCACGCCGCCACCTCCGCGCCGCGGCGCGCCGGCATCGCCAGCCGGTAGCGCCGATCGCTCGCTGCCAGCAGCCCGCCGAGCGCCATGATGAGGCAGCCACCCCAGATCCAGTCGATGAACGGCTTGTGCTGCACCTTCACCAGCCAGGCGCCGCCCTCGAGCGGATCGCCCAGCGACACGTAGAGGTCGCGCGTCAGTCCCGTATCGATCGCCGCCTCGGTCATGGTCTGCTGCTGCACGTTGTAGATGCGCCGCTCGGGATACAGGACCGCGACCGGCTTGCCGTCGCGCGTCACGCTGACCTGCGCCTGCGCCGCACGGTAGTTGGGGCCGTCCATCATCTTCACGCCTTCGAGGCGAAAGCGGTGGCTGCCCAGCGCGACCGTATCGCCCGGCTTCATCTTCGCGTCCTGCTCGCTTTCGTAGCCCTTGACCAGCGTCACCCCGACCACGAATACCGCGACGCCGAGGTGCGCCAGCACCATGCCGTAGTGCGAGCGCGTCTGGGCGAAGCCCTTGCGCAGGCTGAGCAGGCAGGTCGTCGCGATCCAGATCGCGAGCGCAAGGCCGCAGCCCACCAGCGCATGCCACTGGCCGAAGGCGAAGGGCAGCAGCAACCCGAGCGCCAGGCTCACCGCCAGCGACCAGCGCAGCAGCACCGCGAGCTCGGGCAGGCTCGCCCTCTTCCACCGCGCCAGGGGCCCGACGCCCATGAGGAACAGCGCCGGCGCCATCAGGGGCGCGAACACCGCTTCGAAATACTGCGGCCCGACCGAGATCTTGCCGCCGCCGATTGCGTCGAGCAGCAGCGGGTAGAGCGTCCCGAGCATCACCGACCCGCCCGCCGCCGCGAGCAGCACGTTGTTGCCGAGCAGCAGCGACTCGCGCGACACGGGGGCGAACGACCCGCCCAGCCCGATGCGCACGGTGCGCCAGGCGTAGAGCACCAGCGCGCCGCCGATCATGACAGCGAACAGCCCGAGGATGAAGACGCCGCGCTTGGGATCCACCGCGAAAGCGTGCACCGAGGTCAGTACGCCCGAGCGCACGAGGAAGGTGCCAAGCAGCGACAAGGCGAAGGCGACGATGGCGAGCAGCACCGTCCAGCTGCGGAACGCCCCGCGCTTCTCGGTCACCGCGAGCGAATGGATCAGCGCGGTGCCGATGAGCCAGGGCATGAACGACGCGTTCTCGACCGGATCCCAGAACCACCAGCCGCCCCAGCCGAGTTCGTAATACGCCCAGGCACTGCCGAGCGCGATGCCCAGCGTGAGGAACACCCAGGCCACCGTGGTCCAGGGCCGCGACCAGCGCGCCCAGGCGGCGTCGAGCCTGCCTGAAAGGAGCGCGGCGACCGCGAAGGCATAGGCCACCGAGAAGCCGACGTAGCCCATGTAGAGCATCGGCGGATGGATCACCATGCCCGGGTCCTGCAGCAGGGGATTGAGGTCGCGGCCGTCGGCCGCAGCGGGGAACAGGCGATCGAAGGGATTCGAGGTGAACAGCATGAAGGCGAGGAAGCCCGCGCTCACCAGGCCGAGCACCCCGAGCACGCGCGCCGTCATCTCCTCGGGCAGGTGCGCGCTGAACAGGCTCACCGCGAACATCCACAAGCCAAGCATCGTGCACCACAGCAGGAACGAGCCCTCGTGCCCGCCCCAGGCACCGGCAATGCGGTACTGCAGCGGCAGCGCACTGTTGGAATTCGACGCCACGTACTGCACGGAGAAATCGTTGACGGCGAACGAGTACACGAGGCAGCCGAAGGCGAAGGCGACTAGCAGCGCCTGCGCCTGCGCCGCGGGGCGCGCCACCCCCATCCATGCGGCATCGGCGCGCGCGGCGCCCAGGAGCGGCAGGATGCCCTGCACCAGGGCGACCACCAGGGCGAGCGACAGCGCGAGTTGTCCGAGTTCCGGGATCATTTGAGGGTCTTGGCCGCCTTTTGCATCGTCTCCTGCGCGCGCTGCACGGCGTCGGCGGCTTCCGGGGGCATGTAGTTCTCGTCGTGCTTGGCGAGCACCTCGCGCGCGCGGAACACGCCGTCGGCGCCGAGCTGGCCCTGCGCCACTACGCCCTTGCCCTCGCGGAACAGGTCCGGCAGCGCGCCGCTGTAGAGCACCGGGACGGCCTTGGCCGTATCCGTCACCAGGAAACGCACCTCCACCCCCTCGCGCTTCACGCTTCCCTTCTCCACCATGCCACCGATGCGGAAGGTCTTGCCCCGCGGCGCTTCGTTGGCGGCGATCTGCGACGGCGTGAAGAAGAACACCAGGTTCTTCTCGAACGCGTTCAGCACCAGCGCCGCCGCGATGCCCAGCGCGGCCACGCCCAAGCCGATGGCCGCCATGCGCTTATGTCTTGGCTTCACGCTGCTGCGTCCTTTTCATCAGAAGAATCACTTCAAGCCCAAGCAGCGCGAAGCTGACGCCATAGGAACCCCAGACGTAAAAGCCATAGCCGCCCATGGCAAGGAATTCGCTCCAGCCGCCCCAGTTCATTCTCTCTCCAGGATGATGCAGCGCACGCGCGTCAGCGCCGCGGCGATGCTGTAGAGCCAGAACGCCAGCGCCATCAGCAGCATTCCCGCGAGCATGGTACTCGCCATGCTCGGCGCGCGCGTCAGGCTCACGGAGGCGCCCTGGTGCAGTGTGTTCCACCACTGCACCGAGTAGTAGATGATCGGGACGTTGACCACGCCGACGATCGCGAGCAGCGCCCCGGCGCGGTCCGCCCGCCGCGGGTCGTCGATCGCCGCCTGCAATGCCATGAACCCTAGATACAGGAACAGCAGGACAAGTTCCGAGGTGAGGCGCGCGTCCCACACCCAGTAGGCGCCCCAGGTGGGCCGGCCCCACAGCGCGCCGGTCCACAGCGCGATGAAGGTGAACAGCGCCCCGGTGGGCGCGATGGCGCTCGCCATCATGCCGGAAAGGCGCGTATTGAGGGCCAGACCGATCGCCGCCCAGGAGGCCATCACCAGATAGAGGAACATCGACATCCAGGCCGCCGGCACGTGGATGAAGATGATGCGGTAGGCCTCGCCCTGCTGCGCGTCGGTCGGCGCGACGAAGAAGCCGACGTACAAGCCCCCGGCCGCGAGCAGTGCCGCGCCGAGCCAGCAGACGCGCGCGATCGTCCCGGCGAGCGGGAAGAACGACTGCGGCGACGCGAACCAGTACCACTTGATGGTTGCACTCATTCCGTCGAGATCCGTAAAGCCGCGGCGATCGCCCAGGGCGCGAACGCGGCGGAGGCGACCAGCATCGCCGCAAGCAGTTGCAGTTGCCCCTGCGGCGAGAGCCCCGCGGCGGCCATGTCCACGCTGCCCGCGCCGAAGATGAGCACCGGCACGTAAAGCGGCAGCACCAGCAGCGAGAGCAGCACGCCACCGCCCCGCAGTCCCAGCGTGAGCGCGGCGCCGACCGCGCCGATCAGGCTCAGCACCGGCGTGCCGAGCAGCAATGATAATACAAGCGTGCCGTAGAGTGGCGCCGGCAGGTCGTACTGCAGCGCGATGAGCGGCGCGATCGCCACCAGCGGCAGCCCGGACACGAGCCAGTGCGCCAGCACCTTGGCCGCGGCCACCACGCCGGCCGGCGCGGCGCCGAGCAGCATCTGCTCCAGCGTGCCGTCGGCGTGATCGGCGGCAAACAGGCGCCCGAGCGAGAGCATCGAGGAGAGCAGCGCCGCCACCCAGATCACGCCCGGCGCGATCGCGCGCAGCAGGTTCGGCTCCGCGCCGATGCCTAGCGGGAACAGGCTCGCCACGATGACGAAAAACAGCAGCGCGGTGGCGACGTCGCTGCGCCGGCGCAGCGCGAGCAGCAGGTCGCGCGCCACGACGCAGCGGGCGGCGGCGATCACCCGAGCTCCACCACGCGCAGCACGCCGGCGCGGATGTTCGCCTCCTGATGCGTGGTGTAGACCACCGCGCCGCCGCCGGCCACGTGGCTCGCGATCAGCTCCTCTGCGAGCCTCGCGGCGGACGCATCGAGCGCCGCGAACGGTTCATCCAGCAGCCAAAGCGGCACCGTCCCGGAAAGCAGCAGGCGCGCCAGCGCCGCGCGCCGTCGCTGGCCCTGCGACAGGCGGCGCACCGGAATCTCGCCCGCGGGAAGGCCAAAGCGCGCCAGCGCTTCTCGCGCCGCCTGTGGCGACGCTGCCAGCCCGGCGAGCGTGCAGGCGATCGAGAGATTCTCGCCCGCGGTCAGATCGTCCTTGACTGCCGGCGCGTGCCCCAGGTAGACGAGTTGGCGCGCGTATTCTTCGCGCAGGCCGTGGATCGGCGCGCCGTGCCAGCGTACTTCTCCGGCATCGGGCGAAAGCAGGCCGCACAGGATGCGCAGCAGGCTGGTCTTGCCGCTGCCGTTCGCGCCGGCCACGCGCAGCAGCTCGCCGCCCGAAACCGCGAACGACAGTCCGCGGAATAACGACCTTCCGCCTCGCTCGCACTCCAGATCGGCCGCCTCCAGCATGGGGCTATTGTCGCCTTTTTTTCATGCACGCTCTTTGCGCGCCCGCATGGCGCTCTTCGGGTTTGATGCAAGTCAAGCCCTTGCGCTCTTTCCCGCCTATGCTTGCTTTCTTGTGAACCGATCCAGCTAGAGGACATCATGAAAAAGACGGCATCCGTACTTTCCGTCGCACTGTTCGTGGCCGCGGCGTTCGCGGCGCCGGCTGCGGCGGCTGACCCTTCGAGCATCGACTGGAGCGGCGTGCCTGCGCGCACCGTGACCCTGTTCTATCCCGCGCAGTCCACTTTCCAATGGTTGCGCAGTACCGAACACCCCGGGTCCCCAGTGGTCGCCACCGCAGGCGCCTGCCTGACCTGTCACAAGGGCAGCGAGGAGAAACTCGGCAACAAGCTGGTCAAGGCGAACAAGCTGGAGCCCACGCCCGTGGAGGGCAAGAACGGGGTCGTCAAGCTGAGCTTCCAGGTCGCGTACGACAGTGACTTCGCGTATTTCCGCGCTCAATGGAACACCAGGAATCCGTATCCGGGTGATGCGCATCCGTTCGTGCGTTTCGACGGCAAGGAGTGGAAGGTCTACGGATATCCGAAGCTCGACGCGGTGGTGCAAAAGGGCGAGCAGCCGGGAATCTACGAGGACCGCTTCTCGATCATGATCGACGATGGGGGGGTGCCGGCCTTTGCCAACCAGGGCTGCTGGCAGACCTGCCACAACGGCGAGCGCGACAACCCGAAATTTGCGGCCAAGGCCGAGGTCCAGGCGAATCCGCTTTACCAGGCGCTGAAACAGGGCGACGTGCGCAAGTACCTGCCCTCGACGCGCACCGACGCGCTGGCGTCATGGGACAAGGGCCGGAGCCCGGAGGAAATTGCCAAGATCAAGGCGGCGGGCGGCTTTCTCGAGCTGATGCAGTGGCGCGCGCACCGCTCGAATCCCGTCGGCATGGCCGACGACGGCTATGTGCTCGAATATCGCCTGGGCGACGCCGGCGGCAACCCGTTCGGCTCGAACGTGGACCCGGCGACCCACCAGCCGAGGTTCATGTACGACGAGAAGAAGGTCGGCAGGAAGGCAGTCACGCTCGCCGACATCCGCAAGATGCCGACGGCGCTGATCCGCGACCAGAACGCAGTCCCGTTCGATCCCAACGCCGGATGGAAGGAAGGCGATCTGATCCCCGAGTACGTCCTCAACAAGGATGGCGCCAAGGGGTCAGGCGCGGACAACAACCAGGTCAAGGGCGTGTGGAAGGACGGCGCCTGGACCGTCGTATGGGCGCGCAAGCTGAACCTGGCCAACCCCGACGACAAGGCGCTGAAGGAAGGCAAGGCCTACAACTTCGCCTTCGCGGTGCACGACGACAACATCACGACCCGGGGCCACCACGTGTCGTTCCCGGTCACCGTGGGGTTCGGCGCCAAGGCCGACATCCAGGCGACCAAGCTCAAGTAGCGTTCAGCGCAGCTGCCGGGAGAAGTCGGTCGCGAAGCTCTCGACCGCCTTCCAGTTTGTATAGTCGTAGTCTTTCGACGCGTCGGTGTCATGCCCGCCGATCCACGCGAACGCCATGACGACCAGCCGCTTGAATAGGCCGTACTTGCTGTACTGCAGGGCGCCCGTGAACGTCGCCTGGTGCGGCGGCGCCCATCCGCACTGCCGGAGGAATTTCTCGCGGTAGTGTTCCTTGCCGCTCAGGCACACGGAGAAGAACGCACCCGGGCGGCCGGCGAGCGCGGCGCGCTGCGCGCGCACAAGCGCGCGAAGACGTGCTGGATGGTGCCCGTAGTGCACGGAAGCGCCGACGATGACGCCGTCGTAGCCATCCGGGTCCGGCATCGCGTTCTGCACTGCATGCAGGTCCACGGCAATGCCGCCCTGCTCCAGGCAGGCCGCCAGACGCCCGGCGATGCGGCCGGTATGGCCTTCGCTCGTGGCATAGAGAATCAGGACGCGCGCCACGGCGCAATCATGGAGGCCGGCTGGTATCCTGCCGGTTGATCTGCATCAAACGCGCTGCACGGGCCGGTTGATAGCGTACCGGCAAAGCGAAAAAGGGGACCATGAAGGCGACTTCTCTGTTGCTGGCGTTGGCCGCCGCGTTGCTTGCCGGCGCCGCCAATGCGCAATCGGGCGAGCAGCTGCTCACCTCCAAGGGCTGCCTCGGCTGCCACGGCGTCGACGAAAAGAAAATGGGGCCCGCGCTGAAGCAGGCGGCGGCGAAATACAAGGGGGCCGAAACCAAGCTCATCGCGGCGCTCAAGGAGGGCAAGGGCCATCCCATGAAGGTGGACGCTACCGACGCCGAGCTGAAGGCCATCATCGGCTACCTGGCCGGCGAGCAAGCCGCGCCCGCCAAGCCGCAGGCGCCAAGGGCGCAGGCCCAGGCTGCACCGGCGAAGCCTGCCGCCGCGCCCGCGCCCGCGGCAGCCGCCCTGGACAACGCGACTTGCCTGGGCTGCCACGGCAACGAGGGATTCGCGATGCCGGGTGCAGACGGGACCATGCGCGCGCTGCATGTGACCAAGGAGAAATTCGAAAGCAGCGTGCACGCCAAGCGGCAGTGCGTCGAGTGCCATCGGGACATCACCGAGATCCCGCACCAGAAGGTCGCGCAGCGCAAGGTCAGCTGCGTGCAGTGCCACGAAGCATTGTGGGCGAGCGCCCAGAAGGAGAACAAGACCGCGGAGCACGCGCGCCTGGGCGTGGTGGTCGAGCAGATCAACAAGTACATGCATTCGATCCATGCGCGACCGAACCGGGGCGACCAGTCGCGCACCAACGCGACCTGCTACAACTGCCACGAGGCCCACTACGTTTATCCGAAGGACAGCACCGCGCGCACCGAGTGGCGCCTGAGCATTCCGGATGCCTGCGGCAAGTGCCATGCCAAGGAGCGCGAGGCGTACGCCACCTCGGTGCACGGCAAGGAGGTGCTCGAGAAGCGCAATCTGTATGCGGCGGTGTGCTCGGATTGCCACACCACGCACGACATCGACACGCCGGAAGCGGATCCGGTCAGGCTCGCGATCACCAGGAACTGCGGGACCTGCCACGCCGAGAGTCTGCGCACCTATACCGAGACCTATCACGGCCAGGTCAACACCCTGGGCTACGCGCATACCGCCAAGTGCTTCGACTGCCACGGCAGCCACGCCGTGCAGCGCGTGAGCGATCCGGCCTCGAGGGTGCACCCGGACAAGCGACTTGGCACCTGCCAGAGATGCCACGTCGGCGCCACCGCGGGATTCGCCACGTTCGAGCCGCACGCCACGAGCCACGATTTCGGCCGTTATCCGCACGTGTGGATCGCGACGAAATTCATGGTCGCGCTGCTGGTCGGGGTGTTCGTGTTCTTCTGGACCCATACCGCGCTGTGGTTCTACCGCGAGTACAAAGACCGCCAGGCGCGCAAGTTGCGGCCCCACGTCGTCGCCGAGGAGCCGCCGCAGCTGCAAAGCAAGCAGTACCAGCGCTTCGGGCCGGTCTGGCGCCTCGCCCACCTGGCGTTCGCATTGAGCGTGATGACGCTGGTGCTGACCGGCATGGCTGTGTTTTTCGCCGACAGCGCATGGGCGAAGGCCGTCATCGCGGCCTTCGGCGGCCCGAAAACCGCGGCCATCGTGCACCGTATTGCGGCGGCGACCATGCTGGGCATCTTCTTTGTGCACCTGGTCTTCCTCATGCTGCGCATCGGGCGAAACTTGCGGACCTGGGACTGGTTCGGCCCGATTTCGCTGGTGCCCAACTTGCAGGACCTGAAGGACGCCATCGCCATGTTCAAGTGGTTCTTCGGCCTCGCCCCGCGGCCGATGTTCGACCGCTGGACCTACTGGGAGAAGTTCGACTACTGGGCCGTGTTCTGGGGCATGGCGATCATCGGCGGCAGCGGCTTGATGCTGGCGTTCCCGCGCGCGACCGCCTGGCTGCTGCCCGGGTGGATGTTCAACGTCGCGACCATCGTGCACGGCGAGGAAGCGGTGCTCGCCGCCGTGTTCCTGTTCACGGTGCACTTTTTCAACAATCACTTCCGGCCGGACAAGTTCCCGCTCGACTCGGTGATGTTCACCGGCGCCGTGCCGCTGGAGGAGTTCAGGCGCGAGCACGCGCTCGAATATAATCGCCTGGTGGCTACCGGGCAGCTCGCGCAGCACCTGGTGGACGCGCCGTCGCGTCCGATGACCGTGGGTTCGAAGATCCTGGGGTTCACGCTGATCGGTTTCGGGCTGACGCTGCTGCTGCTGATGCTGGCCGGCTTCGCAGCCCGGGCGGGGTAACTACTTTTTCCATCAACAAGGAGGCGTCATGAAGGCAACAGTGTTCGTTGTGGCGGTTGCCGGAGCGCTGGCGGCGGGTTCCGCCTGCGCGCAGTCGGGGGCCGAGGTGCTGAAGGCCAAGGGATGCGTGAACTGCCACGAGATGGACAAGAAGAAGGTGGGGCCGTCCTACAAGGACGTGGCCGCGAAGTACAAGGGCAAGCAGGGCGCCGAAGGCGAGCTGGTGGCCAAACTGAAGGCGGCCAAAGGCCACCCGAAAACCGCGGCGACGGAGGCCGAGCTGCAGGCGGCCGTGCGGGAAATACTGGCGACGAAGTAGCCGCCCAGCTGGCACGAACGCACGATTGACTTAGGTCAAGTCTCCCCGGGAGGCGCTCTGTACTGTTGACCACATGGATCCGGCGCAGGCGCAGGCATGCCCAAGCATATCGTCCGCTTGATCATGCTGCTTGCCGGAGGCCTTGCACTCGGGCTCACCGCGAAGTGGTATTTCACCGCCCCGTCGTTCTACGAGTTCGGCCACTATCGCGCCGACTCGGTGGCTGAAATCGCCGCCCAGGAGCCGGCATTCCAGGGCGCGGGCACCTGCCAGGCCTGCCACGGCGAGCGCCACGCGCAATGGTCGGCGAACAATCACAAGTCGGTGACCTGCGAGATTTGCCACGGCGCGGCCCAGGGCCACCCGCAGAAAGGCAAGCTGCCGATTCCTGCCGATGCGCGAAAACTGTGCGGGCTGTGCCACGAAAGAATGGCGGAGAGGCCGCGCACGCAGCCGCAGGTCGACTTGGCGCAGCACGGCGCGGGCCAACAGTGCATCGTGTGCCACAACCCGCATGCGCCCAAGCTTGGCGTCGCCGCCGCCACGGTCGCCGGAGATGCCGCGGCGGGCGGCAGGAAGCACGCGGCAAGCTGCGCCAGCTGCCACGGCGCGAACGGCATCAGCCCGAACGACACCTGGCCAAGTCTCGCCGGTCAGAACGCCGCCTACCTCGCCCGCATCCTCGGCGCCTACAAGTCCGGCGCCCAGACCGACGTGATGATGTCGCCCGTGGCGCAAACGCTCAGCGATGCCGACGTGCAGAATCTCGCCGCCTACTACGCGGGCTTGAGCTGCACGGCGCCCGTGCGCGCTGCGAGTGCAGGCGCCGCCGCCGGCAAGCTTCTCGCCAAGAATTGCGCGGCCTGCCATGGCGAGACCGGCATCGGGGTGAATCCCGCCTGGCCGCATATTGCGGGGCAGAAGCCGGCCTACCTCGCCAACACGCTCAAGGCATTCCGCGCCGGACTGCGCAAGGATCCGATGATGGCGGGCGTCGTCAGGGGCCTGAGTGACGCCGACATCGCAAATTTGGCCGCCTACTACGCAGCACAAAGCTGCGGGCCGGCCTCGAAAGCAAAGGGTGGATCATGAAACGTGAAGCGATCAGTGCATTGCGCGCCCGACGCGGGTTCCTGCGCAAGATCGGCCGCGCCGCCACTGTGGTGGGCGCGGTCGCGGCGACGGGGGGTGTCCTGCGCCAGGCGGCCGCAAAGAGCGGGGCCGCTGCGGCCCGGGCTTCGTTTCCGACGGCGGATTACGACTGGACGAAGCACCGCTGGGCCTACGGCGTCGATGCCACGAAATGCATCGGCTGCCTGCGCTGCGTGGAAGCCTGCAAGCGCGAGAACGACGTGCCGCTCACCGCGCATCATTTCCGCACGTGGGTGGAGCGCGTTGTCTACCTGGAAGGCGAAGATCAGCCGCGCATCGACAGCCAGCAGGACCCGGTGAACATCGCCGCCTCGGGCTCCGAGGGCGAATACCGCTTCGCCAACCGCTACGCGGGCGCGAAGGTGGAGAAGGCCTTCTTCGTGCCGAAGCTGTGCAACCAGTGCACGCATCCCGCCTGCGTGCAGGTGTGCCCCGTCGGTGCCACGTACAAGGGCGTCGACGGCGTGGTGCTCATCGACCACAAGTACTGCATCGGCTGCCGGTACTGCGTGCAGGCCTGTCCCTACGGCGCGCGCTTCTTCGACGAGGAGAAGGGGGTCTCGGACAAGTGCACCTGGTGCTACCACCGCATCACCAAGGGGCTGCAGCCCGCCTGCGTGGAGGTATGCCCGGTCGGCGCGCGCGTTTTCGGCGACGCGAGGGATGCGCAAAGCCCCATCAGCCTGTTCATCCGCAACAACCGCGTGCAGGTGCTCAAGCCTGAAACCGGCAATGGACCCAACGTCTATTACGTCGGCATCGACAAGGCGGTGAACTGATGGAACCCCTGATCCATTACGCGCCGTATATCGGGTGGGTGTACCCGAACGAGACGGTCATCGAGTGGTCGATCGCGATCGTGGTCTATCCCTACATCACCGGGTTGGTGGCCGGCGCGTTCACGGTATCGAGCCTGTACCAGGTGTTCGGTTTCCAGCGCCTGAAGCCCGTGGCGCACCTGGCGTTGCTCACTTCGCTGTGCTTCATGCTCTTCGTGCCCCTGCCTTTGCTGCTGCACCTCGGCCATCCGGAACGCGCGCTCAACAACCTGCTCACTCCGCACATGACCTCGGCGATGGCCGTGTTCGGCTACTTCGCGACGTTCTACATCGTCCTGCTGATGATCGAGACCTGGTTCGCGTTCCGCCCTTATATCGTCGAGCAGGCCCGGCACAGAAAAGGCGTGCTGGGCAAGGCCTATCGCCTGCTGACGCTCGGCTCGTACGACCTGTCGGAGCATGCGTTGCAGCACGACCGGAAGTGGATCTTCTGGCTGGCGATCACCGGGATCCCCGGCGCGCACGGCCTGCACGGCTACGTCGGCTTCGTCTTCGGTTCCCTCAAGTCGCGCGAATGGTGGTCCTCCGACCTGATGCCGGTGGTGTTCCTGTTCTCGGCCATCATCTCCGGCGTGGCGCTGCTGATCGTGCTTTACGTCGCTTCCTGCTGGCTGCGCCGGATCACGATCGATCTCGCCTGCCTGAAGGGGCTCGCCTACACGGTGTGGGGATTCATCATGGTGGCCCTGGTGCTGGAGGGCCTGGAATTCGCCAACATCATTTACAAGGGCCGTGAGGGCGTGGAGATGATCATCGCCTACGTCAATGGCCCCCTCCTGATCCCCTACTTCGTCCTGCAGTTCGCCGTCGGAGCGATTCTTCCGCTGCTTTGGCTCTCCTACATGATCTGGCGCGGCACCACCGGCAAAGCGCTCATCGCGGGCGTCACCTTGAGCGCGTGCCTGGTGCTACTCTCGGTATTCATGATGCGCTGGAACGTGGTCATCGGCGGACAGGAAATATCCAAGACCGGCAAGGGATTGCTCGCCTATCACTTGCAGTTCTTTGGCCACGAGGGCCTGCTCGTCGCGATTCTTCTGCTCCTCGCGCCGCTCGCCACACTGTTCGGCCTGACACGCTTTTTCCCGCCTTGGGAAGACAAGGCCGCATGAGGATCCTCGTCGCAGGCATGCTCGCCGCGGGCGCAGCAATCGCTGCGCTTGCGCCTGGCGCAGCGGCGCAAACCGTGAAGCTCCAGGCCGGAGACGATGACGAGCTGCGTGCCGTGTACGCCACCTCCGTCGAGGTTGCGGAGGGCGGGCGCATCGCCCAGGATTCGTGCGCCCGTTGTCACGGCGCGAACGGCGTCAGCGCGACCAAGGGCGTGCCGCATCTGGCCGGCCAGCGTGCGGCATACCTCGATTTGCAGTTGCGCGCCTACCGGCACAGCGCCCGCATTCAAGGTGCGATGACCGGCGCCGTCAGGTACCTGAGCGACGATGCGCTGGTCAAGGTCGCCGCCTACTACGCGAGCCTCGATCCGCCGCGGCCCGCGGCGGCCCCCGCCAAGGCCGCGCCGGCCAAGGCCGACCCGGTGCAGGCCGGCAAGGGTGCAGCCGCCGCTTGCGGCGGCTGCCACGGCGAGCTCGGCGTGAGCAAGATGCCCGGCATGCCCAGCCTGGTCGGACTCGACCCGAAATACTTCGCCGCGGCCGTGAACGCCTATAAGAGCGGCCAACGCAAGCACGACATGATGAAGTCCGTGGTCGGGGGGCTGAGCGCCGAGAGCCTGAACAACATGGCGCTGTTCTACGCGCTGCAAAAGCCCGCCAAGGCGGAGACGCCGGCCCCCGGCGACGCGGCGGCGGGCAAGGCGGCGGCGGCGGCCTGCGCCGCGTGCCATGGCGACCTGGGAGTCAGCGGCAACCCCGCCACGCCCAGCGTTGCCGGCCAGGACGCCGAATACGTCGCCGCCGCGCTGCGCGCCTACAAGGACGGGGCGCGCAAGGACGAGTCGATGAAAGGTCCGGCGGCGACGCTCGACGAGCGGGCCATGCGGGACATCGCGGCGTATTACGCAGGCCAGCAGCCGCAACCGCTGAACGTGCGCAGGCCGCTGACCACCGCAGAGTGGACCGAGCGCTGCGACCGCTGCCACGGCCCCAACGGCAACAGCACCGACCCGCTGATGCCGCGCCTCGCCGCGCAGCGCGCCGACTGGCTCGAACAGATCCTGCACGCCTACCGCAGCGGGGCGCGCAAGAGCACGGCGATGGCCGCCATGTCGGCGTTGATGAGCGAGGGGGACGTCAAGGAACTCTCGGCTCACTATGCGCGCCAGGGCGCACGCGCCGTCACCTACGTGGTGCTGCCGCCGGCGGGCAAGAAGCGCGACAAGTGAAAAAGGAATCGAACGTGGATGAACTGCCGCTGCACCGGCTTTACCGCCATTTCTCGGAGCTGCCCTACAGCTTGCGCGTTCTGTACACGGCGACCCTGCTCATCCTCGGCACGGCCTACCTGTTCGCCGGGATCTATCTGTTTCACAGCTACTCGGGCAAGGACGGAAATCCGTACACGCTTTCCTACGACGACATCGTCATCGCGTACAGCGGCAGCGGCAAGGGTTCACGCCTGGAGGCGGCGCTGCGCGGCTCCATGTCGGCCATGCTGCCGCGCGAGGAGCTTACGACCCTGGTCTCCTGGGTGCAGGAGGGCGGTGAACGCGCGCGCTACGAAAAGGAAATCAAGACGGTGTTCGACCGGCGCTGCATGACCTGCCACGACGGCAGCAACCCTCACCTGCCGAACCTGAACGGCTACGACAACGTGCAGAAGGTCACCGAGCGCGACACCGGCACCGCACTGTTCACGCTGGTTCGAGTCTCGCACATCCACTTTTTCGGGCTCACGTTCGTGTTTTTCATCCTGGGGACCATTTTCAGCCACGCTTACGTGCGGCCGGTGTGGTTCAAGTGCACCGTGGTGGCATTTCCGTTCGTCGCCGTCACGCTGGATATCGGTTCCTGGTACTTCACCAAGCTGTACCACCCGTTCGCCTGGGTGGTGATGATCGGCGGTGGGCTCATGGGCCTGTCGTTCGCGTTCATGTGGGTAGTGTCCATGTACCAGCTTTGGTTCACCCGCCCGCCTTCCGTGATCGTGGAGCGCCAGACAGGCGAGACCACCGATGTCGGCTGACCAACCGTGTTCGAGGTCCGAATGAAACGTCTCATGCTGAGTATGGTGCTTGCGCTGGCGGTCTCCGGGTGCATGGAGAAGGACCAGTCAGGCAAGTCCGCCGGCGGGGCGAAGCTGCCCGCAGCCGATGTCGCCGCGGGCAAGGCGTTCGCCGAGCGGGAGTGCAAGGCCTGCCACGACCTTAGCGGCAAGGGCGCCGCGCCCGCCATTCCGCACCTGGCGGCGCAACGCGAGCGCTATCTGCTCGCGGCGCTGAAGGCCTACAAGGACGGCAAGCGGGTGCACGCCGCGCTCAGGGAGATCGCGAGCCACATGACCGATGCGGATGCGCGCAATCTGTCGGCGTATTTCGCCGGCCTGCCGCCCGTCCAGGCGTCAGGCAGCAAGGATCCGGCCTCCCTCTCCCCGTACGAGCACGGCAAGTCCCTCGCGGGGGCCTGTGCCAAGTGCCATGGCGACGACGGCAACAGCAGGATCGCGGGCACGCCGAGCCTGGCGGGCCAGCAGCCGCACTACCTCGTCGTGGCAATGCAGGAATACCTGAACAGGGAACGCAAGGCGGCGCCGATGCACGGCCTGCTGCCCCGCCTGACCAGGCTGGACATGGAGAGCCTGGCCCTCTTCTTCGCTTCGCAGGCGCCCGCGGAACGCCCTGCGTCCTCCACCGGCAGCGCTGCGGCAGGCGAACCGCTGAGCGCTGTGTGCGGCGGCTGCCACGGCTCCCATGGCGTGAGCACCGACACTTCGACGCCGAGCCTCGCCGGCCAGGACGCACGCTATCTGGTGGAAGCCATTAAGGCCTACCGCACGACGCGCAAGCGGGAAAGCATGCGGCTCTACGTCACCGGGCTGAGCGACAAGGACATCCAGCACCTCGCCGCCTTCTACACCGTGCAGAAATCGAGAGCGGTGGAAAAAGGCCAGACGCTGGTCAAGGACCTGACCGACAAATGCGAGCGCTGCCACGCCGCGGAGGCGGAGATCCCCGGCATGGCGGTGCCCAAGGTCAGGGGCCAGGACCGGGACTACCTGATCATGGCCCTGAGGGCGTATCGCGACGACCGGCGCGAAAGCTCGACGATGCACAAGATGAGCCTGCCCTACGGCGACGCTGTCATCGAGAGCATCGCCTCGTACTACGCAGGCCAGCCGGCGAGGTAGCGGGCGGCCGGGGCCGCCCCTCCAGCGCTTCGCCTAGGTCCTCATGGCCTTGGCTCCGAGCCTGCCCCAGGCCTCGATGCTCAACCAGAGGAGCAAGCCGATCCCCAGGACCGGAACGACGACGGCGCAGACAACACCGATCAAGATCACGGCAAGCATCGTTGGAATAGCCTTTAAGACGCTGCCTCCAGCCGGTGCAGCCGGACGCAGCGCTTCGGCCTTTTCAGGTTCTTGCTGCACCAGGCTTGCGAGCATGCCCAGCCCTACCACCGGAAAGATGAGAATGTAGGCAAGACCGATGAAGGGCGCCAGCAGGAACAAGACGACGCCCTTCAGGCGCGCTACAGGTTCGGATATTGCCTGCGCGGGCGCGACTTCGGCCAGCGGTGTCTGGCGCTGCAACACTGCAACCGATTCCCGCGCTTGCAGCACACGGTCCACGGCAGCCGCGACCCGTTCGGGCGACAGCGGCTTGCGCAGGAACTCGGCGACACCGGCGGCGGCTGCGCCTTCCTGAGCGGCGCCGGAGCCCTCGGCGCCGAGGATGACGACGGGCAACCCCGGCCGGCGGGCTTGAATCTCCTCTGCCACCTCCAGGCCGCTCATGCCCCGCATCACCATGTCGGTGAATACTGCGTCGTAGGCGCCATGGCCCAGCTGCCAAAGAGCATCTTCGCCGCTCGACGCCGTGACGACGTCACACGCCTTGCCCGACAACACCTGCTCGAAACTCTTGCGCACCGCGGGGTCGTTGTCGACCAAGAGAATCCTGCGTGCGCTGCTCATGACGTTTCCCCTCGATCGGCTTTCCCCGCCAGTCGAACCCTCAAGCGTGCGGGCGCGTTACGCACCGTTCGCGCCCGAGAACATGCCGATCAGCACGAACACCAGCAGCAGCAAGCCGCAGCCGATCAGGGTGAAGCCGAGTATCCTCGATCCCAGGGTCATGGGCTCGGAAGGCGCATCGACCAGGTATTTTTCCAGCTCCCCGGCGGCGACCAGCCGGTTGTATTCCACCCGGTGCTCGCGCCTGAATTGCGGCAGAGGCATCGAGCCGGTGAACATCACCACATCCAGGGGGAACTTGTCCGGCCGGAAATGGTTGTTGAAGAAGTGCACCGTGAACAGGAACAGGACCGCCAGCAGTGCCTCCTCGCCGTGGAAAATCGTGGCCACGTTGAACACCCAGCCCGGCAGGAATGCCGCGGTGAGGTTCGAGAACCACAGCATCAACCCGGTGGCGCCGATGAGCACCACGGCCGCGAACGGCGCCCAGTAGTCGAACTTCTCCCAGTACGTCCAGCGATCGAACACCGGCCGCGGCCCCAGAGCGAGGAACCATTTGACCATCGCGACCATGTCCGACAGATCCTGCCAGCGCGGGGCGAGGGAGTCGGGTCCGAACCAGTCGAAACTGCCCCGCTTGCGGCCCAGCTGCATCGCGAAATAGAGCAGTTGCCCGAAAAATACGGTTGCCAGCAGCACGGCGAAGGTCCGGTGAATTACGGCTGCGGCTTTGGGACCGCCCAGCCATTGCATCACCGCCGGCGCCCACGCCGTGTCTGCGTACAACACGGCCATGCCGGTCAGGGTCAGGATCATCAGGCTCAGCGCGAAGGTCAGGTGGGTGATGCGCCAGCCCAGCGGGAAGCGCTGGTAATGCTTGCCCCTGAATTTGCCTTCGAGCAATTCATCGGTCTTCACGTGCGGCCGCGGCATGCGCTCCTTGCGCTCCTTGAACTCGCGGTAAAGCCACAGGGCGGTATGGGACCAGAAGAACGCAAAGGTGCCCGCGATCAGCAGCAGCATGACCTTGGACGCGATCCAGATATGGGGATAGCGGGCGAAATCGTGGGACGTGCCGTGGGGCTCGAAGGTGGCATAGCCCTGGGTCGCACCGCCATGGCATTTCTGGCAGGTCTTGAGGCGGTTATCCGGATGCATCGCGGCTTTCGGATCGTTCACCCTCTGAATGCCGTGGCTGCCGTGGCAGTCATAACACTTGGCCGTATAGGCGTAACCCAGAGTGTTCACCTGCCCATGGTAGGTACTGGTGTAGGTCTTCAGGCTCTCGGCGTGGCAGCCGCCGCAGTTCCTGGTGATCGTCAGTTTGGCGGAGTCCCTCGCCGGATCGGCGATGTCGTGGGTGGTATGGCAATCCGAGCAGATCGCCGCCACCGAACTCTTGTCCGTCAGCACCGCCTTGCCGTGCACTGACGCCGCGTACTGCTCGCGTTCCCTGGCGTGGCACTTGCCGCAGACGTCCGGGACGCTCAGCCGCCACTCGGCGCGTTCGGCGCTGTCCTTGGGGTAGATGTAGTGCGGGGCGTGGCAGTCGTAGCAGATGGCGTTGGCGCGCGACTGTTCATCCCGTCTGGGCCGCGCATGGACAGATTTCATGTAGTGGTCGATTTGCTGCACCACCACGCCGAGCCTCACGTGCTCCTGGGTCTTGTTCTCCGTCTTGGCGGCGCTCCACAGGGCGTCATGGCAGGTGACGCAACTGACTTTGTGCGTCACGCCGGTCTTGTGCGGGATTTCGGTGATATCCGTGTGGCACTCGACGCACGCCCGCTTTCCATGGACACTCCTGCCGAACTTGTCCCGGATCACATGCAGCGCACGCGCTTTCCCGTCTGCGCCTTTGGCCGCAAAACCCTGCTTTGCGTGACAGCCCAGGCAGGTTTCGTTGTCGAGCCTGCCTGCGGTGGCCGCATCCGCGGCATGGGCTTTCGCCTGCCACAGCAGGGACGCGCCGGCGAGGCACAGGGCCGCCGCCATCAACCACGTCGCGACTCTTGAGGAACGCATCCTGATCGTCACGCTGCAGGATACCAAACCAGCGCCGCCGCTCGATTTGACATGCATCAACCCGCGTCGCGGAAGGGCGCGCCACCCGGGGCTTCCTCGACTTCCTCGTAGCCGGTGATCATCGCCTTGAAGTGTGCCGAGGGCGGGTGGCCCAGGCTCGCGAGGTAGGGGTGGATGAAGATGAAGGCGGTGAAGAAGATGAACAGCAGCACGTGCACGGTGTCCACCACGCGCACGCCGCCGAAGAACTCCACTGCGCCGGCGAAGCGCTTCAGGTCCCAGAGCAGGACGCCAGTGACGAATTGCAGCGGCACCAGCAGCTGCATGATGACCTGGTAGGTCATGCTCTGCAGCGCGTTGAACTTGTGGTACGCGCTCAGGTGGTGCGGGTTGGGATCGCCCTTGAAGATGCCGTAGCCGTAGTACTGCGCCTGGCGGAAGCTGTCCCGGAAGTGCTTCAACGGGCTCAGTTCGGGGTGGTAGACGCGGATCTTGTCGGTGAACAGGTAGAACCCCAGCCAGAGGAAGAAATTGCCGATCAGCAGCCAACCAACCGCGTTGTGCGCGCTGACGGCCGCCTTGAAGGACATCAGGCCGATCAGATCGACATACCGGATCTGGATCCCCGTCAGGATCAGCGCGATGAAACCAAATGCGTTGGTCCAGTGCCAGATTCTCACTGGAAGTGGGTGGACGTAGATCCTCAGCATGTCAGGCATCCTCCTCAGGCACGATATTTCCTCAACAGCCAGCGCACCGCCAGGTGGCCGAGCGGAAAGCCGACGCCGGCGAGCAGCGCGAGTACGAACAGCACGTCCAGCAGCGTGTTGCGGGTGCCGCCGATGGCGTAGAACTCCGGCAGGGAAGCCACCGCGGACGCCGAACTGAGGATTTCCTGTTGCGCGGCGTGGCGCAACGGCCTGCCATCCGGCCCGGTGACCGAGACCGTGACGTTGCGGAACGGTTCGGCGCCGTCGCGGTGGCAGCCGTCGCAGGCCCTGATCGCGCCGGCCTTGTCCGCCAGCCGGTGCGCTTCGGCGTTGGTGCGAAGCTCGATCCGGCCGCGGAAGGTTTTCGGCGCCGCGGTGCCCTCCGGGTTGATTCGCTTCACCAGGTCGAGAAACTCCCGCGCATCGAGCCCGTTGCCGTCCGCGTCCACCGAGCGGGCGAGTTTCTCGAACCATGGCTTGCCGGGCTTTTCCACAGCCCAGGTCTTGGTCGCCGGGTCGTGCAGCCGCAGGTCGACCATGCGCAATGCGGCAGGCGCGTGGCAGGCCGCGCAGGACACCGCTGCATGGTGCAGCGCTGCGTTCGGCAACCACTTCTGGTGCGCGGCCAGCGCCGCGGAATGGCAGCCGACGCAGGTCTGGTAGGCCGTCTTCGGCGTTACTGCATGCGCGCCGTGGCAGCCGGTGCAGGTCGGCGCGAGGGCGCTGCCTTCGCGCATGCGCCTCGCGTGCACGCTGCCCTCATGCTGCTTGAACGCGTCCTCGTGGCACTGCTGGCAGACCGCAGCCTTGGCGAGCGCATAGGCACGCACCGAATCGAAGGCCTTGCCGGCACCGGGGTGCGCCTTCAGGTCGACATCGGAATGGCACGCGGTGCATCCGAGAGGCGCGTGCACGGACCCCTCGAACGCCGCAGCATCGACGCGCAGCGGCAGCGACTCGCCCTGGGCGAAGGTCTTCGACAACCCTTCCTGCCCATGGCAGCCTAGGCAGGCGCTGTCGCCTTCGGAAAGCGCGCCCGTCGCCGGAGTCGCGCACATCACGCCCGCGGCAAGCAACGCGGCAGCAATCTGAACTCCAGGCACGCTATTCGCCGACCGCGAGAGGTGCATCTCCGGAGCGGCGCAATCAGTACGTGCGGTGCTCGAACCTGGCTTCGACCGGCCGCGCGGCGCCCGGCCTTTGGATCCGCACTGTGACCTGGTAGGAACTCTTCGCGCGCATCCTGAAGTAATTGCCGTAGCTCGGCTTGTTGTTGATCACCATCGGCTCGAGCGTTTTCGAAACACCGGTGCCCCCGGTCTCCTGGAGGCTCATGTCCACCTTCGCGTCACCGATCAGCGCCTTGGTCGCGTCGTCAGCCAGCGAAACATTGACGTGGTAATAGCCGCTGCCGCTCGGCACCCCGCCGTGCATCGAACGTTCCACCGACCCTTCCGCAAAGGCACGCATGGTTTCTGCCGGTGCGAAACCCAGGTACACATTGATTCCGTCGACCGACTTGTACGGAGCGGCAGGCGGCGCAGCCCGCGCCTGCGCGTCCTTTTTCGCCGCGGTGACCGGATTGATCATGTAGATGACCGCGCTGCGCACTTCGGCGTCGGTCAGGTCGGCGCGGGCACCGCGCGGCGGCATGCCGCCATGCCCGTGGATCGCCGCCCGTACCGCGTTGTCGAGGCCGTCCTTGAGCCGCGGGGTCCAGGCCTCGCGATCGCCGATCCTGGGCGCGCCGCCGACGCCTTTCTGGTGGCACTTCGCGCACTGCTCCTTGACGATCTGGGGGCCACTGCGCTCGATGGCTAGATCCTCCAGGCTCGCCGGCTCGGCCCAGTGGCCGCCCGAGCGGTTGACCATGTAGACGATCGCGCGGCCGATCTCGAGGTCGCTGAGATCCGGACTGCCGCCATGCGCCGGCATCGCCCGGATGCCCTTCAGCGCGCTTTGCGTGAGGCTGCTCAGGCCCTGCGCAATGCGGTTGCTCCATGCCTTGTTGTCGCCGATTTTCGGCGCACCCTGCGTGCCCTTGGCATGACAGCTCGCGCAGGTCGCGGCGACCACTTCCTTGCCGCTGCGCTCGCCCGCCTTGGCAGCACCGGCCAACTGCGGCGCCATGCTCGCCGCCATCGCCAGAAAACCCGCCAACAGCAGCTCATGCCTCAAGCGCAACCCCCCGCCGTATCTATTGCGCGAGCACGTAGCCGACCGCCGCCTTCAGTTCGGCGTCGGAAGCGGCGACCTTCGGATGAGTCTTGCCTTCCTTGAGTTTGGCCACCAGGTTGCCCTCGGCATTCTTGTCGCCCTTGTACTTCGCGGCGACATCCTTGTAGGCGGGACCGACTTTCTTCTTGTCGAGCTCATGGCAGTTCAAGCAGCCTTTTGCCTTGACGACGTCGGCGCCCGATTGCGCGTTGACACCACCCGCGGCCAGGGTACACGCCGCGGCCACGATCATCAGCATTGCCTTCATTGCGATCTCCTTTTCGTTGTGCATGCGCGAAAGACCACGCAAGAGCCTCCGCGCCCCCTCCGCGACCCGCATATTATCCGGCACAAGCCCCGGCGTCGCGCGAAACCCGCGTCACCGCGCAGTGCCCGCCTCGACGTATGGAACTGAACGCACGGACCCTGGCGCAGGTTGACATCATGGCCAGCCGCTAGGTCTCCAGGGCAATCTGCCGCCGCAGGCTGCGAAAGCGCTCCTCGGGCTGGTCCCCGAACAACGGATCCCGCACGCTGGGCACGGCCGCCTGCACCGCGGCCCAATCTTCCGGCCTCAGCGCGCGCGCGGCGTGCGCGATTACGTCCTCCTCCTCCTTGCCGATGTGGTTGCTGTAGTAGACGAGGTAGGTCGCGGCCGCCATTTCGACTTCGGCGCGCGGGATCATCGCGTCGCCGAGGATCTCGGTGAGAAGCTCCTTCAGCGCCTCGCCCGCGTTCGCGATTACGCGGTGCTCCTGCTTCAGGCGCTCCAGCGGCAGCTGCAGCTCCGGCGCCTTCCGCGCGAGCCGGGCGAAGGCCACGTCCTCGCGCGGGTGGTGCACGCGGTCGGAGTACTCCCGCAGATACGAGATGATGTCCAGCATCAGCTCGTAGTTCGGGCGCTCGCCGCCGTGGAAGACGTCGAGCTGCTTGTGCAGCAGGCCGAGCAGCCGGCGGAAGTATTCGTGCTCGGCGTGCCAGGCCTCTACCGCGTCCATGGCGCATTCTGGCGCCGCCGGGCGCGGCGCACTTGAGCCAGATCAAAGCCGCAGCGGGCCGGAGCTTGCGGACCTACTTGAACTTGTAGATGTAGCTTGCACCGATGAATGCGACGGTCTGCTTCTCCTGGGCGCTGAGCGTCGTATTGTCGCTATACAGATACGGCGTGCCGTTGAAGTTGTAGGTCCATTCGTTGAAGAACGAATAATTGTAGATCAGGTCGAGACGGATGGCGGAGTTCTTCTGCAGCGCATACTCGCCATACAACTTCAGCCGCAGCAGCTTGTAAGTGACATCCGGCAGTCCTCCCGTGCTGGCCAGCAACGCCACGTTCGCCGGGGAAGCGAGCGGGTCCGCGGTCTGCAAGTATTCCAGCTTGTCTTCGATCCACATGAGGTCGGCGCCGACCTGCAGCCGCGACGTCGCCCTGCCGACGATGCCCGCGCCCAGGCTGACGGCCGAGTCCGTGACGACTGCGTCGTAACCGGTCGAATGGCCGGAGTCCCTGGACTGTTCGCCGAAGGAAACGTAGGCGTTGAACTTCCACGCGTCGGAGATCATGTAGCCCGCGTCCAGGGCAACATTGCCCATCTTGGTGTTGCGCAGGCCGTGTTCGGTCGGCCCGTGGTAAACGTCCTCGCCGGCGTCCAACAGCAGTTGGAATGACAACTTCTCGCTCGGCACCCATTCGCCCCTCAACCTCACGACGTCCCGATCCCGATCCATGTAGATGAACGGGAAGATCGCGGTGCGGTTATAGATGCAGGCGTTCGCGCCCGAGGATTGGCAATCGGGACTCGCCTCGATCACGCCCGTGGACGGAAGGGAGAGCGGTTTCAGCCAGGGCGAGTCTCCCTTCTTGCGGCTGGTGGTATACCTGACCGAGCCGGTGAAAGTCTCGGACATCGATTTCCTCAGCTCCGCCCAGAATGAGGTTTCCTCCATCATCTGCCTGAGCCCGCTGATGCCGCCGGCGACCTCGGTCGGCGTGAAGGTGCCGAAATCCTCGTGCTCGTAGCGGACGCCGCCGATCAGGTGATAGTTCTGCGGCAGCCTGTAGTTCGCCTCCAGCTTCGCGTCGTACTTCTCGGAGGATTGATTGCCGTTGGTGAAGGTGTTCTTCGTAGGACCGGAGAAAACCGGTGTAGGCCCCCCGGTGAAGATGTTGTAGAAATCAACCGGCGTCTTGTTCTTCTTCGCTTCGTACCCGAGGTCACCGTGCAGATGCAGTTTGTCCATCGGATGCGACGAGATGCCGACCTGCGCCTTGGTGTTGTCGATCACGCCACCCAGGTCGGTCCTGCCACCGGGCGCGCCGCTCAGCCCCATGCCGGCGAAGCTCTCGTTCTGGGTCGCGTGCGTGTAGGAATACTTGAAGGTCGCGCGCGTCTTCGGCGTGATCGCGTAATTGCCGGCCAGGAAGAGCTGGTGCGCCTGGTTGTCGGGCCACAGGGCCATGGGCGTGGCCAAGTGCGCACTGAGCCCCGCATTCGCCGCATTCGTACCGCCATTCTGGTTTCCGAGCGGGTTTGGGATGGGCGAGGTCGGGGTAAGTGCGCCGTTGTTGTTGATGTAGAACGACCCGTAATAGCCGCCGCTCAAGCGCAACTTTTCGCCGGAGTAGTTCAGCTTGAGATCGAGCTGCCGGATCGTGGAGTCGACGGGTTCCGGCAGCATCAGGATCGCCGCCGGAGTCGTCCCTGCGCTGCAGACACCCGCCGTCTGCCAGGCGGCGCTGCAGGCAAAGCCCCTGCCAAAGAGGCGCGCGCCGTTCTTGTCTTCGTTCTTGAAATTGAACTCGAGCTGGTAGCTGCCGAACTGCTTTTCGAGGATCAGGCCGATGCTCTTGCGCTGGAGCTCGAGATTCAGTTCCTGCCCGGTCCCCGGGGTGGCGAGAACTGAAACCGTGGGCGTGGTCGTTCCGGCGCCCTGCAGGCTGGTGTTGATGGTGCGCGGATCGTGGCGCGTGATCTCGCTGTAATCGATATTGAACTTGAAATCGCCCAGCCTGCGGTAGGAGTAGCCCAGCTCGCGGTTGTCGAGGCCGAGGTTGCGGCCCTCCAGGCTCATCCACTTGCCCGCCTCCGCGTCGCGGTTGTAGTAGCCGAAACCGAGCAATCCGTTGACGTCGTCGACGCGCAGGCCGTTGAACATGCCCCAGCGCGCGCGATCCTTCTCGTCGCCGCTCGACGCGCCCACGCCCACGCTGATCGAGCTTTCAGGTGCAGTGCTCGTGTACCCCGGGCCATTGACCGGACCGCGGGCGATGCCGCCGGCTTCCTGCGCGTGCGACGGGCCGAACGCCAGAGCCACGGCAAGGGCAACCAATGTCCGGCTCAAGCCGAGACTTTGTGTCGAGGTCTTCATATCGATTCGCCCTTTCTCAGCGGAGCATGAACTGCGGCGTGGGATGAGTCAGGCTCGGATTGTTGCCACCATGAATCTGCGTATGGCAATTCAGGCAACCCCTTGCCTGGGTCAAGTTGATGCTGTGTTTGCCGGTAAGGGCACCAGTGGTCACCCCTGGCTGCCCCCTCAAAGTTGCGATAGTGCCGCCGTGCGGCGTGTGGCACTGGTGGCACAGGAACGGCGGCCGCGTCTTGAGCAGGCTGTCCGCCACCGTGCCGTGCGGGTTGTGGCAGATCGAGCAGTCCTCGTTCACCGGCTCATGCACATGTACGAACGGCCCGCGTTTCTCGGCGTGGCACTGGTAGCAGGTGTCGACCACGCTGTCGCGCTTCATGAGCGCCCGGCCGATCGAACCGTGAGGATTGTGGCAATCCGAGCAGGCCACCTTGCCCTCCAGGATCGGATGCCGGAATGCCCGGTTGACTTCGATGCGCTGCTGCTTGTGGCAGTTGAAGCACACCTCGGGCTGCGTGAGCTTGGTCAGTACCTTGTCCTGCGTATGCATGGTGTGGCAGGTGGTGCACGCATTGCCGCGAGTCTGGTGCGTGCTGCCTTCCCAGTGCGTGCGTTTGCTGCCGCCCGCGTGGCAACCAAGACAGATTGCGTTCTTGTCATCGGCAGCCATCGACGCGCTCTTGCCGCCGGGATTCTTGATGCCCCCGACGCCCTTGCCGCCGCCGGCCTTGACGTGCTCGGTCGCGTCGCCGTGGCAGGTGGAGCACTCGCCGGCGTTTGCCGGGCCTCTCAAGTTTCCCTTCTGCCCGTGAATCGAGCCCTTGTAGTAGGCAACCGCGGCTTCATGGCAATTGGCGCACACTTCCGGGGCGGGGCCGGCCGCGGTGGCACTGCCGGCGCCGACTATGCCAAGCGCCAAGCCCGCGAGCCCAAGCCGCCCGAGACACTTGAACAATTCGCCGAGTCCGAGCGCGAATCTGGATGCGTGCATTGCCCTCATTGCAGTCTCCCCTCGGTCGCGGGCGCTACGGTCGGTCGATCCATCTGGCGGCTCCCATCGGTACTCCGCTGGCTCCAACTCCTGCGGCCCCGGACTGCCGCGTACGCAAAATCTTGCCAAAGAATGCGCGCGCGCGGGCGGCGCATCGCAGGGCGCGTTTGATCTGGATCAAACGCAAGCGATGCGGGGCCGGGACCTTTGACCTGGGTCAATAGGCGGCCCACGGACGACGCGAATATTTATGCCATGCAAGACGGACTTCGATGGAACGTGAATTCCGGAGTTTCGCCCGCAAGGGAACGCCGGTTGATCGAGGGCGTGATCTCAAACCTGCAGCTCTTTCGTCAGTTATCGCGAAAAGACCTCGATACGCTCGCGAATCACTCCCGGCTGCGCGAAGCGCGTCGGGGTGCGGCGATCGTCCGGCGCGGCGAGCAGACCCCGGGCCTGGTGGCGCTGGCCTACGGCTCGGCCAAGCTTGCGCTGCGCCGCGCAAACGGCGAGGAGAAGGTGGTGCGCCTGCTCGGCCCCGGCGGGAGCTGCGGCCTCGCCGCGGCGCTGCTCGACCGGCCCAGCCCGGTGGACCTCGTGGCCCTGTCGCATTGCCTGGTGGCCACGATTCCGCCCGTGCCGGTGCTGCGCTTGATGGGACAGGACGCCGGCTTCGCGCGCATCGTAGCCGGCGCGCTCGCCGAGCGCGTACTGGAGTTGTTGGGCGAGCTCGAAGCCAGCCTGCAGCAAAGCGGCAAACAGCGCCTGGCCTGTTACCTGGGTTCGCTGGCGGAACCGAACGCTCAGCCCGGAACGTGGATCGCGCGCCTGCCCGCCACCAAGACCACGGTCGCGGCGCGTCTCGGCGTCAAGAAGGAGACGCTCTCGCGCATGCTGCGCGAACTTGCCAACCAGGGACTGATCGCGGTGGCTGGCCCGGAAGTCTCGATCATCGACCGCGCCGGGCTCGCGCAGCTCGCCGGTGCGAGCGGCTAGAGCTGGTCCAGCCCCCGCTGCGTCAGCAGCAGCCGGTGCTTTTCCGCACGCCGCAGCGCGTCGGCCACCTGGTGCCCTTCGAGCAGCCCTGTCAGCTTGCGCGGCCCGCACTGGTCCAGCACGGACCGGCTCACCTTGAGCAGGTGCAGCGGCTCGCGCGGCTTTTTCAGGAGGAAGTTCTGCGCCTCGCGGTCGTCGTCCCAGCTCTCGGCGAGCGCCCAGTCGGGAAACACCCCCCGCAGGTAACCGCGCACTGCCTCGAGACGTTCTTGGGAGATTTTCGCCATGTCACGCAGTCCGATCGGGGGCAAGGCGAATGTACCGCGAATTCGCCCGGCCGCCCTATCTGAAATAATGCTGGCTAGTTGAGGTCCAGCGCGCGCTGCTTGAGCGCGGCGAGCGGCACGTACTCCAGGACGCTCTCGTGGGTGGCCTCGAGCACCACCTGCGGTGCAGCACCCGCGCGCCATGCCTCCACCCAGCGCAGAACGTGCAGGCACCAGCGGTCGCCGGCCTGCAGGCCGCGAAAGCGCATTTCCGGTCGCGGCGTGACCAGGTCGTTGCCTTTGGCCACGCTGAAGTCGAGAAATTCCCGGGTCACCTTCACGCACACCAGGTGCGCCACGCCGTCGGCGCCTTGCGTGGCGCAGCTGCCGTCGCGAAAGTAACCGGTCAGCGGCGAGAAGCTGCAGGCCATCAGTTCCCCGCCGAGCACGTTCTTTTCCTGGTTCATGGTGCGTGCGCAGCAATATACGATGTTTGACGCATGTCAATCTGCGTACGGGTGCCTGGGAGGAGAATCACCCATGTTCCAGGTGCGGATTCATGGCCGCGGTGGCCAGGGCGTGGTGACGGCCGCGGAAATGCTCTCGGTCGCCGCGTTCCTCGAAGGCCGGCATGCGCAGGCCTTCCCCAGTTTCGGGTCCGAGCGCACCGGCGCGCCGGTGGTGGCCTTCTGCCGCATCGACGACAGGGAGATCCGCTTGCGCGAGCCGGTAGGCGAGCCCGACGCACTGATCATCCAGGACCCGACGCTGCTGCACCAGGTGGACGTATTCGGCGGCCTGGCGCGCGACGGCTATGTCCTGATCAACACTTCGCGCACGTTCGACGCGCTCGGCGTGGGCGAGTTCGCGCGCAGCCTGCGCGCCGAGCGCCTGTGCACCGTCCCGGCGACCGAGCTGGCGCTGCAGCACGCCGGCAGGCCGGTGCCGAACGCCGCTTTGCTGGGAGGCTTCGCCGCGGTGTCAGGGCGGATCTCGCTCGATTCGGTGGTGGCGGCGATCCGTGACAAGTTCAAGGGCGAAGTCGCCGAGGGCAACGCGGCCGCGGCGCGCGCCGCCTACGATCACGTGCGCAGCGCGATGCGCGAGGCGAGCCATGCTCAAGCAGATTGAAGGCTCGCGCGCGGTCGCCGAAGCGGTCGCGCTGTGCCGGCCGGAGGTGATCTGCGCCTACCCGATCTCGCCGCAGACGCACATCGTCGAAGGGCTGGGCGCGATGGTAAAGAACGGCACGCTCCGGCGCTGCGAGTTCATCAACGTCGAGTCGGAGTTCGCCGCGATGTCGGTGGCGATCGGGGCGTCGGCCGCCGGCGCGCGCGCGTACACCGCCACCGCGAGCCAGGGCCTGCTGTTCATGGCGGAGGCCGTGTTCAACGCTTCAGGGCTCGGGCTGCCGATCGTGATGACCGTCGCCAACCGCGCGATCGGCGCCCCGATCAACATCTGGAACGACCATAACGACGC
>Ga0184628_10000151_pt1 | contig 40704 bp, 41 predicted proteins | sample PLM4_5_b1_FD_133149 | JGI IMG/M metagenome (GOLD analysis project Ga0184628, IMG submission 133149) | Groundwater sediment microbial communities from an aquifer in East River, Colorado, USA - PLM4_5_b1 | ecosystem: Environmental > Terrestrial > Soil > Riparian zone | place: USA: East River...
GGATAGGAGGGCAGCGGGATCGCGAAGCGGATCCCGCGAGGGGTGGTAGCTGCAGGCAAGGGAAATTTTTCTACGACGTGGCTACCACCCCGGCGCTTCGCGCCACCCCTCCTGTCCCAGGAGAGGTGCCTGAATTTCAAACTGGACCACTACCTTCCCATCCGACTCGGATGAGAATTGGGAATTGAACATTGATGAATTCCCAGTCCCCTTATTATTCGCGGGGATCCGTCGCGTGGCAGGTCGTGCAGGTGACTTCAGCCTTCAACTTCCCTTTTGCTCCGAATTCGGGATTGTTGAGCTTGGCGACCCACTTGGTCATCAGGTCCACCATGAACGCCTTGTCGGCGTGCATTTTTTCAATTGCGGGCGAACTCTGCTGTGGGGGAAGCCCCGACATGTCCGCCTTCGTATGACAATCCCCGCACTGGACTTTGCCGCCCTGAGCGTCCTTTAACGGAGAGGACCATTTGGGATTCGGGTTGTTGTTGCTCGGAATACTGGTGAGTGCGGCAACAAAGTGCTGCATGAAGTACGCCTTGTTGAGCATGGCCTGAGGATCCGGACGTCCGCCTTCACCGCCCTGCATCGGTCCGCGCGGCGCTTCAGCTCCACCACCGGAGAGTGTTCTTGTGTTGGCATCCGCGACGGGCTTTGGCCCGCTTTCCAGGGTTTCACCCGTCTTCACGCTCTCGGCGTTTTGATTGCATCCCAGCAGCAACAGAAAAGAAATCATCAACACTATCGTCCGCATTTTTGTTTAAGGCCTCGCTCCGGATTATACGAGGGACGATTGCGAATTTCCTGTGGTATCTTCTTGCGATGGAACTCTCCCGACGGCACTTTTTCCGCCGGCTTTGGGGCACCGGCGAACGGACTCCGGAAGAAAGGCTCGCGCGCTGCGCGGCGATGGAGTCCTTTGCACGCACCCAGCTGCTTCCCTACGATTTCACACTTACCGAAGAACAACTCTCCGCAATGACTGCGGGTGTCCGATTCCATTTGAAGGCCACGCGCGACAATGAACTCTTTGCTCCGGAAATCTGCGTCAAGCTCCAGAAAATTGTGGATGCCATGGTCGATCCCTGGCGGCAGGAGCACTTCCTGAAGCTGGAATCCGAGTCCAGTCGAGCCGAACAGAACCGGACTTCCGCACAAGGCCATGTCGCAATCTTTTTGAGCGACAGGGCGACACCGGCCCAAATCGCAGCCCTTCAAACCCGGTTTGGAGTGCAGGACCTTCGAACTCTGGAAACCAGGCTGGAGGCCGAAATTCATTCGTGGATCAACGGCCAAACCAACGAAGAATTGCTCCAATACGACTTGAATTCGATTCAAGAACACGTCTTTGCACAGCTTTTGTCCTGGTGCTAACATCCCTCGTTTCTCATGGAACCTTCCGAAATTTTAAAATATCGAGAAATTCTGACGTCCAAGCGCGATGATATCCTCGGCTCGGCTCCGGGCAGGGCGCCCTCAGTTGAGCCGGGATCCAAGAGCGGGGACTGGATCGATCACTCCAGTATGGAGAGCGATATCCATGTCCGGCTCGCGTTGCAACAGACCGACTCCAAGCTGCTCCGAGCCATAGAAGAAGCAATTCTGCGGCTCGACCAGGGGTTATACGGCATCTGCATGGACTGCGAGGAAGAAATAGCCGCCGCAAGGCTCGAGGCGGTTCCATGGACGCGAGTTTGCATCAATTGCAAGGAACGTCAGGGTAAGAAATAGACGATTCAGGAGAACTGAGAACAAGATGGCGGAGCTCGATAAGTTTTTCAACCTCATGATCGAAGTCGGCGCGTCGGACCTCCATCTTTCCTCGGATTCTCAGCCGATCGTCCGTGTGCGCGGAGAGCTGGAACGCATTGACCACCCCGTGCTCGAGAGCGATCACCTGAAGAAAATGCTCTACGAAATCGCGCCGGAATTTAAGGTGAAAACCTTTGAGGAAACCGGCGACATCGACTTCGGATATGAGATCGCCGGAGTCGCCCGATTCCGCGCAAACTTCTTTAATCAGAAATACGGCTGCGCCGCCGTCTTCCGATTGATTCCATCCAAGATCCTGACGACGGAGCAGCTGGGGCTGCCGCCGATCATGAAGAAATTCGCGGAGCTTCATAAGGGATTGGTTCTCGTTACCGGACCCACGGGAAGCGGAAAGTCCACGACCCTGGCTGCAATCGTGGATTATGCCAATAAGATCCGGAAAGATCACATCATCACCGTGGAAGACCCGATCGAGTTTGTGCACAAGAGTCAGGGCTGCCTGGTCAATCATCGTGAAGTCGGTCTGCACACCAAATCGTTTGCATCCGCGCTGCGTGGTGCTCTCCGTGAAGATCCCGACATTATTCTCGTCGGTGAAATGCGCGATCTCGAAACCATTGAATTGGCCCTGACGGCCGCAGCCACCGGGCATCTTGTATTCGGAACGCTCCACACTCCCAGTGCTGCAAAAACCATCGATCGTGTGATCGACGTCTTCCCTGCCGATCAGCAGAATCAGATCCGCAATACGTTGTCGGAAGCGCTCAAAGGTGTCGTCGCGCAAAATCTTCTGAAACGAATCGATGTGAAGGGCCGCGTCGCTGCTCTTGAGATCCTGGTGGTCACTCCGGCCATCGCGAACCTGATTCGAGAGGCCAAGACATTCCAGATTCCCGGAATGCTCCAGGTCGGCAAGAAGTATGGAATGCAGACGTTGGACGACGCCATTATGGACCTGCTCAACAGGAAAATGATCACTCCGGAAGATGCCTATTCACGATGTATCGATAAGGCCAAATTCAGGCCGCTACTGAAGGTCCAGCCGGAGGAATGGCAGTAGCTCAAACGGAGATACCATGACAAAAGCCGAACTCGATTACATCCTTGGCACGATGCTCGATTCGCACGACAACGTGTCGGACCTGAACATCACTGCCGACAAAGCGCTGCAGGTCGAGTCTTCAGGAGTTCTGCTCCCGGTGCTCTTTGACCCTCCAATCGACCGGCTCACTCCGTTCCAGACCGAAACCATTGCCCTGCAGATCATCGATCGAAATCGCCGGCTGACCGAAGACCTGATCAAGAACGGCTCGTGCGACTGTTCCTATTCCCTAGGATTGAAAGCGCGATTTCGCGCAAACATCTTTTCGCAGCGCGGGCACTACTCGATCATCATGCGAAAGCTGACCACCGAGATTCCGAGCATCGATCAACTGAACCTGCCGCCCGTCTTCCACACGGTGGCGAAGGAAAAGACAGGCCTCGTTCTCGTTACGGGTGCAACGGGAAGCGGAAAGTCGACGACTCTGGCGGCCATACTGAACGATTTGAATGAAAGCAAATCGATCCATGTGGTGACTCTCGAAGACCCCGTGGAGTTTGTCCATACCCAGAAAATGGCAACGTTCAATCAGCGGGAAATGGGAATCGACTTCAGCGATTTTGCTACCGGACTTCGAGCCGCTCTGCGGCAGGCGCCAAAAGTCATTCTCGTCGGTGAAATGCGCGATCGCGAGACAGTTGAAATCGGCATGTCTGCCGCCGAAACCGGCCACCTCGTGTTGACCACGCTGCACACGGTGGACGCCGGTCAGACCATAAACCGCATCATCGGCATGTTCGACAAGGAAGAAGAGCAGCAGATTCGAGTCCGCCTGGCCGAGTCGATTCGCTGGGTCGTTTCCCAGCGCCTTCTCCCGAAAATTGGCGGGGGACGGGTAGCGGCCATTGAAATCATGGGCAACAGCCTTCGCGTGAAGGATTCCATTGAACACGGCGAAGCCGAGGGTAAATCGTTTTACGAAATCATCGAAGCATCCGCGACATTCGGCTGGAAGACATTCGACATGGCGATCATGGACCTGTTTGAAAAGGGGCAGATCACCGAAGAAACGGCGATGTTGTACTGCACGAACAAGGGCATCATGTCCCGCGGTGTCGACAGAATCAAGAAGCTGAAAGGCGAGGAGATGCACTCCGGCGGCCTGAAACTCGACATTAAGTACGGAAAGAGACTATGAGCAAACCGGAACTCAATCAGGACTTTTTCGAGCTGGGCGACAGGACGTCGATCGTTTGCGCGGATCCGGCAACGACGGAAATCGTTCGGAGTTCGCTAAAAGATCTCGGCTTCAAAACCCATTTTGCAGATTCCGATGATGGAGCTCTCGAACGGATTCGGTACACGCAGTACCACTGCATCGTCGTCCATGAAAACTTTGCAGGAAGCATCCTGCAGACAAATGCGGTAATGCAGTATCTGGCTCCTCTTCCCATGAACCAGCGCCGCAGCTCTTTCGTCTGCCTGATTGGCGATTCCTTCAACACTCTGGATGCGATGCAGGCATTTGCTCAAAGTGTAAACGTGGTCATCAATCCTCTGGATCTTCCGAACCTGACCGCAATCCTCAAGAAGGGGCTGGCGGAATTTGAAACGATGTATCGGATTTACAGGCTTGCCGTCGATTCACAGGGTGACCGCCGGCCGCCTTCCAGACGAAGCACGGATCACTGACCTAAACGAAGCTTCTATCGAATTCCTGGAATTCTTCGCCACATCCTCACGCATTTCAGTATGCCTTCCGCAAACTTCTGACTGCGGATTTTCCCCAGCATGCTGTCGTAACCTCCGCCTTTTGAGAAACTGGTGACGATGCTTTGTTCCTGCGTGTATCGCAACAGTCCGTGCTCACCGTGCCGGCGTCCGACTCCGCTGATCTTCATCCCGCCCATTGGGACATCGAATGCGTTGTAGATCATGAGCGTCGAATGGATACCCACAGATCCGGCCTCAATCTGTCTTGCGACGGCAAGCGCCTCTCTGGTTTGCCCGGCCCAGACGGATGCGTTGAGTCCATAGTTCGAATCGTTGGCCATCACAATCGCTTCATTGGCACTCTGGACCGGATACAACGATATGACAGGACCGAACGTCTCCTGAGTGGATATCGCGGCACGATGACTCACATGAGTCAGCACCGCAGGTTCGACAAAAGCCGGTCCCAGATCCGGACGCCGGCATCCGCCGGTCAGCACGCGGGCCCCGTTTTGGACGGCCTCATCAATGTGCCCCTGCACCTTTTCCGCATGGGCTGTGTGAATCAGGCTGCCCACATCCATATCCCATGACGCAGACCAGCCCAACTTCAACTGCCTTGTTGCGGCAGTGACTAATCGCGAAAACTCTTCGAAGATGGATTCCTCGATATAGACGCGCTCAATTGAAATGCACGTCTGGCCGGCATTTGAAAAAGCGCCCGACAACAATCCCGCCGCAGCGTCCTTCAAAGAGGCGCCCTTGAGGACGATCATGGGATTCTTCCCGCCAAGCTCGAGGGAAAACGGAATCAATCGCTCGGCGGCGGCGACGGCGACTTTCCGTCCGGTGGAACTGCCACCAGTGAATCCGATGGAGTCGACGTGATGAATCAGTTCGCTGCCGACATCCCCGGCGCCATGGGCAATGCTGAACAGGTCTGGATCGAGTCCGCTGTCCACCAGCAGTTCTTTTCCAAGAACGGCTGAAAGAGGAGTCAGTTCCGAAGGCTTAAGCAGAACGGCATTGCCGGCAAGCAGCGCCGGCATCGCATCACCCATGCTTAGAAGGAATGGGTAGTTCCACGGCGTAATCAATCCTACAATTCCGTATGGTCGATGCTCCAGCACGGAGCGCGTCACAAATGGAACCGCACCTCTCTTCCTTCGGGAAGCCAGAATCGATTTGCCGTGAGAGAGGTAGTAGCGGGCAGTTCCGGCTACGGAAACCACTTCTGCAAATGCATCTCTCCGCGTCTTCCCCGTTTCATTCTGGATGGTGTCCAGAATCTGTGACGATCGGTCGATGACACGATCGTGAAATCCGGCAATAATCCCGGCCCGCGTCGAAAACGGCAGCCTGGACCACTTCTGCTGGGCCTGCCGGGCACGCGCTGCCATCGCCGCAAGGTCCGAAGAGGAAGCGGGATTCACCGTCCCAACGAGCTGGCCAGTCACTGGATTTCGAACTTTGATCGGGGCCATTCACACAGGATAGCAGCGATTTACGGAAACCTTTGCAGTTCACGCCGCCTTGTTATACTGGGGCAAATGGAGAAGGACGCTCCTCGAAAACAGTCTGTGGAGGAAATTCATCGACAGTATGAAGCGAAGCTGCGAGAGGCCACGCGGCAACGGACGCTTCTGGAAACTGAGCTCGAATCCTCTGCCGAACGCTGGCGCACGGAACGACGACGTCTGAACGCGGAAGTAGACCGCCTGGAAGCCGCTCTGGCTGAAACAAGGAACACTCGAAAAAAACCTGCCGGCACAAAGATCGATCGTGGAATCGACCCCCTGGAAGTCGCAAAGATGCAAGCCGCATCCAATGACAAGATTCACAACGCATCGAAGGTGTGGGAAGAGGAACGCGAAAAACTCCTCAAGGAGGTTTCACGCCTTCAGCGCGCAGTTGGAGATTTGATTGAACGCTCCAACAATCCACTTCGCAGCAGCACGCCCATGCGCGAGGACCTCGAAACCAGGCTGACTCAGGCGGTCCGCGCAAAGGAGAAGGTTGAGGTCGGATACCTTCGGGAGAAGGCTTCGTGGGATGAAGAGAAACTTCGCATGACAGGGGAAATCATCAAGCTGAAACACCTTGCGATGCAGGGCAAGGGCCTGAAAGGAAAACCCGGTCTTGATGACCGCTCGAAGGAACTGGAGGACCGCATCGGTGCCATGCAGAGGGATATGGAACGCGAAAGGGCGGAATGGCGAATCCAGATCCAGCAGATGGAGCGAAGGCTTTCGGAAACACGCCAGGCCGTAAACACCGATGTCGTCGATCAATTGCGACGCCAATACGACGATCGCATTCAGGAAATGATCCTCCAGAAAACTCAGCTCACCGACGAATTGAGGCGCGCCAGCGCACTGTTGGACTCCGAGCGCGGGAGGTTTATGACGGCATCGGGAAATGAAAACTCCGAATCCGTCAGCGCTGAAGTCGCTCGAGTGCAGCAAATGATTCTGGAGCTTGGGAAAAGAATCGAAGATCCGTCAACGGATCTTTCAACGGTCATCCGAAAAAACGTGGAACGTGCGGAATTGAACGCCTACCTGAGAGGCATTCAGTACTCGACGGGAAACACCAAAGGCATCTGACCGCCGCTGCTGGACGCCGTTACTGGACCTCAATCGAAATCGGCTCCGACTGGATGGGCGGCTGGCTAGTCAATATCCCGACAAGTCTGTACCGGCCCGCGGGAACGGGATTCTTATCGTTGTCGCGACGATTCCAGATTTCCGAAAACGTCCATTTCGAACTGCCACGAATCGAATCCGATTTAGTTATCTGAGAATAGATGGTTGTACGCGAGAAACGCCACACTTCATTGCCAGTCGCACTGTCGGTGATTACGAAATCGAAGGCTTTGCTGGAATTGAATTTAAATGGCAACAGTTTGTCCGACTTATTGATCACCATCATCTCCAGCTTCAAGCCGCCAGGAACTGGTTCGGAACTCACAACGAGCACCGGATTGTCTGTAGTGACTGGAGCGACGGTGAGAATGGCGGGAATCGCGGAGCCTCCCGGAACGGGAGGAAGAGAAATTCCGGTTCGAATAGACGGTGCAGGCGGCGCCGCATTGCTCTTTCCAATCTTCGAACTCCGTAACTTCGCGATGTGGATTCCATCATTGGCGGTCTGCAGTCTCGCTTCGACAATTCCAACTCCACGCTGGAACACCAACGTTGTGGAGCCCGTTCGCAATGCAAATTTTTGAGGAATACCCGATGAATCCGACTGCAGAATTTCGGTGGATTCGGAATCCCCCGGAAATAGCGGCGCTTCCTGACCGCCGGAAACCCGGACGAATTGTCTGGTCTCGCGATCGTATCCGATAAGACCGGTACCTGTAGATTCTCCCGAGAATGGATATCCGGTTACGGCGTAAAGACTGCGGCCGGCGGTGATGGTTCGCTCGCCGACGGTGAATTCAACTTGACCTACCTTCTGACCCGCCAGCGTCGAGACGTCGTAAACCCACTGATTGCCCGCCTCGAGGGGAAGAAAATCCTCAGTCATTCTCAGGCTCTGAAGCAGGAGTAAGAGACCCAGAAGAATTCTCATTTTTTCCAGCTTATCACGATGGCTGCCGCTGAAGGCGCGGTCTGTGACCGTGCGTCTTCGTCAACTTGAAAGAATCGCGGGTAGTGTCTCAGTTTGAAAATGTGCAAGCCGATTCCCCTCCTGGCACAGGAGGGGTGGCCGAAGGCCGGGGTGGTAGGTCAAGTCCCGAACTAATTCTCTGCTTGAACTTGTCTACCTCCCCGGCTCGCCAGGCTCGCCGTCCCCTCCTGTACCAGGAGGGGAGTCGTCCAAACCTCTATTTCAAAGTACCCAACGATCGAATCGCGCGGTCGCAGACCGCGCCGACAGCTCCTACGGAAGTGCGAAAACGTAAAGTCCGTTCGTGTTCACCGGAGGCGGAGTGATCCCGGCCTGTGTGATCAAACCGGCAGTCACGCCGCCTCGTCCGGTGAGGACTGCAATGTATTGCTTTCCGTTGACGGCGTACGTGATGGTGCTGTTCTGAATACTTCCCGGTAGCACCGACTGCCACAACACTTTTCCGTTGTCGGCATCGATTGCGCGGAAGTTCCGTGCAAGGTCGCCCCAGAAGACGAGATCGCCCGCCGTCACCAGCGTTGCTCCATTGCCGGGAGCGCAGGTTTCAAACAGATACTTGATTTCGCCGGTCGCCATGTTCACCTTGGCGACTCCCGCGAATTTTTGAGGATCCGAGCCCTCGCGCCGGATTGCCGTTCGACGTTCCGGTACCGCGGCCCCGGCAGCAGGCGCACCTCCACGACCGGCGGGCGCTGCACCTGCAGCGCCTCCCTGCGCTCCTCTCCCACCACCTGCGGCTGCCGGTGGCAGTGCCGGAGCAGCGCCCGCGGGCGGCGCCGGGTTTTCCGGTCCTTTGCATACGGCTTGCGTCACTTCATACGGTGCTGGTGCTGCGGGGGTTCCAGCCGGTCCGGCGGCGGTCATATCCAGACAGTTATCCACATAGGGAATATAGAGAGAGTTTTTCCCAGGATGATAGGCCATAGGCCAGTAGCTTTTAGTGTTGTAGGAACAGGTCACGCTTCGTTTACCCGGGATACCGTTGATCGCGTCATCATTGATCCAGGACTTTCCGTCCGGATCGATTTTCTTGATCAGGAACCGGGGAGTGTCATAGGGGAAAGGCTTCGCCCAGAGAAACTTTCCGTCATTACGATCCAGCACGAACAGCCCGCCACCTTCTCCGACGGAAGCCGAAACATCATGCTGCGAGCCTTTCGGAACCGACGTATTGATCCACTTCACATGTTTCGGATCCGGATTGAAGGAAGTCGAGAAAAGAATGCGTTCATTCGTGTAGTCCTGATCCCAATCGTCGCCGGGCAGATGCTGGTAGTACCACAGCAACTTTCCGGTTTCCGGATTCAAGGCCACCGTCGAATTGCTGTAAAGATCCGCCGGCGCCGAGAACCCGATCGCATTGGAATTGCCGCCATGGCGTGCAGAACGTGTGTTTGGTGTTGGATTGGCGACGCCCCAGTAAATGATTTTCTTCACGGGATCGTAACTACCCGTCAATCCCCAGGTGGACGCCGAACGAGCCGCAACCGGTGCACCGCCCCACGACTTGCTTGCTTCCGGATCTTCATCACCGGCCGCCGTATAGAATCTCCAGAGCTCTGTTCCCGTTTTCGCATCGTGAGCGGCGATGTAACAACCCTGTTGCTGAGGAGTGCCACAGGTACGCCCGGAAATGATCTTGTCTCCCGCCATGATCAAGCCCGAACTCAAACGCCCGCCATTGTTGACAGCCTTGGTTTCCCAGCGAACCTGGCCGGTGCGCATGTCCAGCGCAACAATGGAATCTCCGGCGGGATAGAAGATCAGGTCCAGATACATCGCAAAGGCCTTCGAATTGGAAGCGCCGCCACCTGGCCGCCTGTATTCCCAGATCAATTTGCCGTTTGTTGCATCCAGCGCCCAAAGTACCGCGCCTGCCGGCGATCCGGGAGCGCCTGGATTCATGACATACATCACCCCATCGTGAACCAGAGGAATGCTTTCCTGAGTTGCTGTAACCATGTCCTTCGACCAGACCTGCTTCAACTGACCGACGTTCTGTTTTGTAATCTGATTCAATGGACTGAATCGCTGCGCATCATAGGTGCGGCTGTACATCAGCCAGTCGTCGGGACTGGGATTCTGCAGCATGTCCTGAGTCACAAGAACGATGGGCTTTATCTGAGCCAGTGCAACCGAAGCAATCGTCACTGTCAGGATTGCTAAAATAAACAACATTTTCCGGATCATTGCGGGTCTCCTCTCTAGTCGGGAACGCGATATTCATGACACAGCACAGCGGCAGAGTCAAAAGGAGAAATTGCCCGTCATTTCCAATTTGCGGCTATATTTGAACGATGACGAACAACAGCTATCGAATTATTTATACACATACGGACGAAGCGCCCGCATTGGCCACATACTCCTTCTATCCCATCATCAAAACGTTTGCGGAATCCTGCGGAGTGGAGGTCGAAACACGCGATATTTCGCTCGCCGGCAGGATCATTTCCAGTTTCCCGGAAAAACTGACGCCCGCGCAGCGGATCCCCGATGCCCTGGCCGAACTGGGGCAGCTTGCGACGAAGCCTGAAGCAAACATCATCAAGCTGCCAAACATCAGTGCTTCGATTCCGCAATTGAAAGCTGCCATCGCGGAACTCCAGGCACAGGGATATGCTCTTCCCGACTATCCCGACGAGCCCGCCAATGAAGAGCAGAAGATCATTCGCGCGAAGTACGACAAGGTCAAAGGCAGCGCGGTAAACCCTGTGCTTCGAGAGGGCAATTCGGACCGGCGCGCACCAAAGGCAGTCAAGGAGTACGCACGAAAGAATCCGCATTCGATGGGCGCGTGGTCGCCGAATTCGAAGACCCATGTGGCACACATGGATGGCGGCGATTTCCGTTCGAATGAAATTTCGATGACGATTGCGCAGGCGGGCGATCTTCGAATTGAGCTGCTGGAACTGGATGGCACAGTGCTCGTGCTCAAAGAGAAAACCCGTGTACTCGCCGGCGAGATTATCGACGCGACCACAATGAGCGTCCGCGAGCTGAACGCGTTTCTGGAAGAACAGATGGAAGACGCGAAAAAGCAGGGGGTGCTCTACTCGCTGCATCTGAAAGCAACCATGATGAAGGTCTCCGATCCGATTATCTTCGGGCACGCCGTGAAGGTCTTTTTCAAGGATGTCTTCCGGAAGCATGCGTCGACATTCGCGGAACTCGGCGTCAATCCGAACAATGGTTTGGGAAACCTTCTTGAAAGCATTCAGAAATTGCCTGAAGCGAAACGGAAGGAAATTGAAGCCGATATCCAGGCCGAATACGATCGGCGACCCGATGTTGCCATGGTGAATTCCGCCAAAGGCATCACCAACCTGCACGTGCCCAGCGACGTCATCATCGATGCCTCCATGCCAGCAATGATTCGAACTTCGGGTCAGATGTGGAACAAGGAAGGCAAGTCGCAGGACACCAAAGCTGTCATACCGGATCGCAGCTACGCCGGCGTCTACGCGGAGACAATTGCATTCTGCAAAGCGCACGGCGCTTTCGATCCAAAGACCATGGGCACCGTTCCCAATGTCGGCCTGATGGCACAGGCTGCCGAAGAGTACGGATCACACGACAAGACATTTGAGGTACCTGCTTCCGGAATCGTGCGGGTCGTCGAATCCAATGGCACGACCCTGATGGAACACAATGTCGAGAAGGGCGACATCTGGCGGATGTGCCAGACGAAGGATGCCGCCATTCAGGACTGGGTCAAGCTGGCCGTGACTCGAGCGCGAGCAACCGGCACGCCAGCCGTTTTCTGGCTCGACCATACACGCAGCCACGACGCGGAATTGATCAAAAAAGTGAAAGCCTATCTTCCAAATCATGATACGAAGGGCCTTCATATTGAGATCATGTCCCCCGAAGAGGCAACGCGGTTCACGTTGCAACGCCTCAAGGCCGGACAGGATACGATCTCGGTAACAGGGAATGTCCTGCGTGACTACCTGACCGACCTCTTCCCTATTCTCGAAGTGGGAACAAGCGCGAAGATGCTTTCCATAGTGCCGCTGATGAACGGAGGCGGAATGTTTGAAACGGGCGCCGGCGGATCTGCGCCGAAACACGTGCAGCAGTTCAACCAGGAAAACCACCTGCGATGGGATTCCCTTGGGGAATTTCTCGCACTGGCCGTTTCATTGGAGCACTTGAGCGAAGCGTCGGGCAATCGCCGCGCGAAAATACTGGCAGTTGCCCTGGACAAAGCGACGGAGAAATTACTGGTGAACCGAAAATCTCCTTCCACGAAAGTTCCGGAACTGGACAACCGGGGCAGCCAGTTCTACCTTGCGATGTACTGGGCCCAGGCCATTGCCGAACAGAACGACGACGCGGAGTTGAAGTCGCGATTCGCAAAACTGGCGAAAGCGCTTGCAGACCAGGAATCCGTGATTGTCGCGGAGTTGAACGGCGTGCAGGGTCATTCCATCGATATCGGCGGGTACTATGCACCGAAACCGGAACTGGCATCCAGTGCAATGCGGCCAAGTAGAACTCTGAATTCAGCATTGGCGGCATTTGAATGAAAAAGTACGACGACCTCGGCATTCTCGTGCCAGAGGTGCTTCTGCCAAAAGCCGGAGTCGACCCGCACAACTGGGCTGTCATTGCCGTCGACCAGTTCACGTCGGAACCGGAATACTGGGACCAGGTGGAAGACGCGGTCGGCGACGATCCTTCCACGCTTCGCATCACGCTGCCGGAAATTTATCTTGGCAGGCCCGAGGAAGCCGAACGCATTCAGAGCATCCGCAATACGATGCGGCAATATCTGCGTGCCGGCATCCTGAAGTCTCGCGAAGGACTCATTTTTGTCGAGCGTACCGTGTTCGGAAAAACTCGCCGCGGTTTGATGGTGTGCCTCGATCTGGAACGTTACGATTACAGCGATGGCTCGACCAGTTTGATCCGTGCCACCGAAGGCACGATTATTGAACGTCTGCCGGCGCGAATGAAGATTCGCGAGGGCGCCGCGCTTGAGATTCCGCACATTCTCGTTCTGATCGACGACCCTCACCGTACCGTCATCGAGCCACTGATTGCGGCCAAGAAAGGAATGGAGAAGCTGTATGAATTCGATCTGATGCTCGGGAGCGGTCATCTCGCGGGCTGGGGTGTTGCCGATGAAACTCCGATTATCGCCGCCTTGCGCAACCTTGCCCGGCCCGAAGTATTCGGAGCGAAATACGGGGTTGGCGCGGACAAACCCGTAATGCTTTTTGCCATGGGTGACGGAAATCACTCTCTCGCCACGGCAAAGGCCGTTTGGGAAAAAATGAAGCCGGACGTCGGGATGAATCACCCGTCGCGCTACGCCCTGGTCGAAATCGAAAATGTACACGACGATGCGTTGGAATTTGAGCCCATTCATCGCGTGTTGTTTGGCGTAAAGAAGGATTTTGCTGCCGAGCTTCAAAAGCACTTTGGATCAAAGCTGAAATATTCTCCCGTCGATACCGCGGCCGAGATGATCCATTCTGTCGCAGACCATGCTCAGTCCATACAACGAGTCGGCATCGTCGGCGGCGGTCACTTGTTTGCAGTGGCGGAGATTTCCAATCCAAAATTCAGCCTTCCTGCCGGCACCATTCAGGCGTTCCTCGATTCATTCGTAAAATCCGGCGGCGCTGAAAAGATAGACTACGTTCATGGCGATGATGTGCTGCTGCGAATTGGCGGCAAACCCGGCCATGTGGGTATCTATCTGCCAGGCATGGAGAAATCGGATCTCTTCAAGGCCGTCATTCAGGATGGCCCGCTTCCCCGCAAGACGTTTTCCATGGGCGAAGCGCGATCCAAACGTTTCTATATGGAAGTCCGGAAGATCACCTGAAATGCGGGGACACAGGGGACAGTCCCCTCATTCCCTCATTCTTCTGACAGCCCTCCTCCTCGCGAGTACCTTGGCGCAGGCTCAGACGGGACCCTGCGTTGTGCCGGGACGGGGCTATTTCCGAATCCATGTCGGAACAGGCGGACTCTTCGGAGCATTCGCTCACGATCACCGGATTGAAGCTCAAAAGGTGGAGGGCTGTGCCGTCATTGATTCAAGGGATCTGACGCATTCCTCCATCAAACTCACATTTCCTGCGGCCAGCGTGCGGGTGATGGATCCGAACGAGAGTGAGAAGGACCGGGCGACAGTTCAGCAAAATATGGAAAAGGATGTCCTTGGAATTTCCCAATTTCCACGCATCGTCTTCGAATCGACGTCGCTGGAAATGGGAAGCGGGCCGAGCCAATTGAAAGTTCATGGCAATTTGACCATTCGCGACAAAACGCAGCCCGTTGTGATCCCGCTGACATTCAAGCGGCTTGCCGACGGAACCTACCAGGCGGACGGGAAATATAACTTCAAGCAATCCAGCTTCGGAATCAAACCAATACAACTTGCCGGTGGAACGGTAAAAGTAAAAGACGAACTGGAATCTGAGTTTGAGCTCTTTCTAAAGTAAGAAGGCCGTCTATTCGAACTGTTTTCGAAATTGATCGAATTGCCTCTTCAGATCTTCGACTTCCTTCTCCAGCTTGCCAATTCGATCCACCTCCGGTTCAGGCTCCGTTTCCACCTCGTTGTGAGCAACGCTACCGGAAAGCAGGTGCGTATATCGGACTTCCTTCTGTCCGGTCTGACGCGGAAGCCGGACGACGAGAGGCAACTGGCCGGACATCAGAGAGTTCAGAGTGGTTTCGACGTCTTCGAGACTGGCGAAATCGTACAGGCGGTTCGTCCGGGTTCGAATCTCACCGACTGTCTGCGGCCCGCGCAGCATCATCACGCACAGCGCCGCGATGGCGGGCCGCCCCATGTCCATCGCTTCATAAAGAACATGCCGATACTTGGTGACACGGGATTCACCGCGATCCACCAGGTGAACAAGCCCCTTCTCACGCAGAGTGTCTGCAGCGGCACCAACGTCGCCCTCGGCAAAGTGCATGACCGGGTGACGATTCGACGTTTGATTGCACGCTGCCACCAGCGCGTTCAAGGAAAGCGGATAGTAGTCCGGCGTCGTAATTTCCTTTTCGATGAGCGCACCGAGGACTCGAACTTCAGTCGCGCTTAGGATGTGTTCCACTTCTTAAATTCCCTAATTTCATTTGAAGAGAAGCCAAAGGCCCGCAACAGCCAGGAGCGCGCCAATCACCCTGGCAATAGCCTTTCCTTCCGGAAGAACCTTTTCGATCAGAATGTGGACTGCTATTGCGGCCACCCAGAGGATATTCATCACTCCACCGGCAAAGAGCAGCGCCATCAGGGCCCAGCAGCAGCCGATGCAATAGAAACCGTGGCGCAGACCAAGCTGGACCGAGGCTTTCATGCCTCGCTTGAAGCCTCCATGCGATTGGATGAATGCAAAAGGCGACTGACACTGACTGAGACATCTGTTCTTCAATGGAGTGAACTGATAGATCCCGGCCACGATCAGGACGCAACCTCCAACTTTGTTGCTGGTGGCGGCCATCATCGGAGTCAGCCAGGCCATGCGTGCCAGAATTCCCTGGGCGATTGCCGCAACAAGTGAGAACGCCGTCCAGCCCAGAAGGTACCCGACGACAAACCAGCCCGTGGATGCGAGCGGTCTGCCATCCTGTGCAGACTGCCGGGCGACCCTCGAATAAATCAGGATCATCGGCGCTGCCGAAGGCGTCATCATCCCGACCATCATGATTGCCCACATGAGGAAGATGAATGCGAAGTCTCCGGCAGTCCATGCACGAAGCATGGGCGTCACCGCCGTGCTGATCTTCATGCCGGGCATATCCGGCATATCCGGCATATCCGGCATTGACGGCATTGACGGCACAGCCATCGACACGTGACGTGAAAGCCAAATCAGATAAATCCAGGCAAGCGCTGTCAGTACGACGATGGCGGCAACGACGATCCTGCGATCGCGCTTTAAAAGATTCTCAAGCGCAGCATTGGACATCGGTTCAGCGAACGATACCGCTTTGGCTCAAATGGATGTTGGCGAACTGACCGTAGGTGTCACTCAGGTTCAACTTGATGGGACCCGTCGCCCTGGTCCAGCCACGTCCGACTTCGGCGAGCGAATACTCAAAACCGTGGGGAAGATCGATACGCGCGCGATGCTGCTGACCTGTAACCGGATTGACGATCGGCTCGCCGCGGCCTTCGGTAATTCCCGGTACAACAAGCCGCGCCTTCCGCTCGTCCACATCGACTTCGAATTCGATGGGTGCAAAGATCGGATCGTGAAGCTTCTCCAATGTTGTCGAAAACACCTGGAACACCGTCGCTCCGGGCTCGGTGTCCTGACCGCACATGATGCGAAGCAGCAACTCGCGTTGTTTCGGAGTCGCACGCGCATCGACGACAACGGCCGCTTCGCCTTTCCCCTCATGAATCGGCCCCGGCCAGTGAAAAATGCCGACGAACCTCAAACCATCGAGGCGCGTTTCGCCATGGAATCCGGAATCGATCTGGAAGCCCCCCACGGCCTCACAAAAGCCATGTGTGGGAAGCGCGTTGAACTGACATGGACATCCATAAGCGCAATTGCAGTTGATGAATTCCTTTCCCTTGATAGCCCACTTCACTTCCATGTTTGACCTCGGAACGAATTCTACAGACGGGACTCCTGTCTCCGCAAGGAAGGTTCGTCGACTTTGAAAATATCGTAATCGATCACCAAATCGGGCTGACATCCGCTTTCGTGAGTAAAATGAATTACGGGTTCGGATATGGCAGCAAAAACAACACTACAGGCCCACCTCCAAAGAATCGAAGCGGAGATCTATCAACACGACATCATCCAGCGGAATCCGTACACAAACTGGTTCAAGCTCGGCACCGCGACAACGTCTCAGGTCGCAGATCTCGTCACGCAGTTTTCGGTCTTCTCGAATTACTTCATACCGCTGGAAGCCCGGCGCATGGTGAACTCCGCCACCGAACAGGAAGAAATGGAAGCGCGCGCCATTCTCGCCAGCGAGATCGGCGTGTCGATCGACCCCAAAACCGGCGACATCGAAGGCCATCGCTTTTCCCACAACAGCGCCCATATCAAATGGCTTCGTGACGTTGGCGAGATGCTCGGACTGAATCGAGATCGGCTGGGAAAGTGGGCAATCGGAAGTGCGTCAACCCACCGATTCCTGACGAACCTTGAAAAGGTCTACGGAAGTCCCGATAACAACATCGGCTCCGGCGCCAGTTTTGCCGTCGAATCCTGGGCCGGATACGGCATCGGAAAAGGTGCAGCAGCTGAGGCCAACAATTTCTGGAAGGAACTCATCACGGGTCTGGAAGGATACAACAAGCGGAATCGCGAACCGTTGAAGCTGCCGCCGCTGAACGTAGGATTCTTCCGGTTTCATTTCGGGCTGGAATCGGGCCATGTCGCCAATGTCGAGCATGAATTGAAACAGACATTCACCGGCCCGGGATTCGATGCCGACAAATGGTTTACCGGAGCGGGCCATGCCCTCGAAGCGATTCGTATTTTCTGGAATGGACTGGATAAGGCGCGAAGGCGAAAGAATCTCTAAACCGGTCTAGTGCTGACGGTAGTACGCGATCAGATCGGTGGGAACCGGGGTCGCACCCAGCTGACGCAGCATGGTCGTGACCTGTCCGCGGTGATACGTGGAATGATTTGCCAGGTGCTGCATCTGCTGCCAGAGCGGCTGCGCATACGGGTTGCCGCGAAGATCCCGGTAGGCAAAGGACGCAATCAGCTTTTCATCCGTGAGGCTCTCGGCGAAATCCAGCATTTCATTGTGCAGTATCGTCCAGCGGTCGCGAAGCCCGGCCTGGGACAGGACACCCTCTGGCATGGCATTGGCACCTTTCCCCGTCCATCTCGCCAGCCAAACGCGTTCGGCTCCAAACATGTGACTGATTGTGCCTTGAATGCTGCGATGACTGGAGCTGAGGTCTTTCTCGTACTGCGCGTCACTCAGGTTTTTGATCACCGCCAATTGATGATCCGTCGCCCATGCATCGTACTTGAATAGAACAATCATCTCTTTCCTGTTCATGAGCACTCCTCGGCGTGAGCATATGTAAACAGGCGATCTCTTGCAACGCCAATGCCCGCACCAGTGGACGGTGCTCGATGAGCGCCAATAGTGTCGGTGGTACAATTCCGCACAGCAATCCAAAACGGGAGGCACCTCATGAAAGCAATCTATCTGGGCATTTTCGTTTCGATCGCAGCACTTGTAGGCGCCGCCACGGAATCGAGTGCAAGCGGACCAATTGCGGCCTACGCGATTGTCGAGAACGTTGTCCTGGAGCCTAATTCCACGACGCCGGACCGCATTCAGGTCTGGGGCGTGTTCATGCTGGAGATGTCACCCCAGAGCTCAACGTACGCGTCTCCGCAACGCGGCTACCTCTACTACAGGATTCCATCCAACAACGATGCGAAGGCGACGCGGGCGGTGTGGGCCGATCTGAAGAAGATGGCCGGCACCGGTACAACGATCGGATTTGGTAGCGGGAACGCGGCGATCGCGACAGGAGCCGGTCGAGTGCGAAAGGTCACTGAAACACCCGCCAATCCGGATGCGTTCCCGATCGGAAACCCCGTCATCTCGATGAATGATTTTGCCCCGATCGTCAATCAACTGAAGAGCGCTCTCAGTCCGAAGTGAGAGGACTCCGAACTACACCCCTGGAGCCGGGCCCGGTGGATCTTCGACGGCCTTGGGTGGAGGTTCCTTCCGCGGCGGATCTTTTTTAGGCGGATCTTTCCTGGGAAGTTCCTTACGTGGAGGATCCACGTCTGGCACTTCCGATATCGGGCTCAGCGGATCCTCCGGCTGCCTTGAGGGTATGCGCGGATGGACTGGAATTTTCGGGCTGCTCCCAAAGCTCATGTTTAACATTGTTGCCTCACAGTCGCCTCTCGGGCGCCTCTCGGGCGCCTCTCGCAGGCTCTCTAGCCGGCGAATTTATTTTCGTATTCGCGTTTGATCCGAAATTGATTCTGCACATCCTTCACCCCAAAACACGATAGCGCGATATCCTCCGCGAGCCGCCTGGAGTCATGATCGGTGACGAAGCCTTTCAGTGCAATCTCGCCGTCCTTGCATTCGACAGTGATTGCAGAGGCATCCATGCTGTGGCTCCACTCTTCCTGCATGACGAGTTCCACGACGCATGGCAAGCGAATTGCATTCTCGCTATCAGAAGGTAAAAGGGCAGGACTCCGATGCTGAGAACTTCGACAGTTCCATCAGTTACATCGGAGTGGGCTCTTCGAATTGAACGCTTTGATTGGAAAGGAGCAGTCATGCGAAATTTCAGTTTGCCTGTCAATTCAACGGCTTTGCGAAGTGTGGTAGTAGCGGCGCTGCTTTCGTTCTTGCCTCTTAGTGGTAGTGCACAACCCTCAGGAACGATCGAGGCGGGAACCACCATCGACGTGCGAACGAACGAAGAAATCAAAACCAGCAACAGCGATGGCCGCGTCTATACCGGAACAGTCGATCGGGATGTCCGCGATACTCGAGGCAACATCGCCGTCGCGAAAGGTGCGTACGTGGAGCTTCTGGTGCGCAAAACTTCAGACCAATTCGAACTCGACCTGGAGTCCCTGTCCGTTAATGGTCAGCGCTTCGCGGTCCAGGCGGAGAACAACGTCATCGCCACCCGTCCCGACAGCCTCGGCGCGAATCGACGCACTGGAGAATTTGTAGGTGGCGGAGCGGCGATCGGCGCCATCATTGGCGCGATTGCCGGTGGCGGTAAAGGTGCCGCAATCGGAGGAGGCGTGGGTGCGGCCGCAGGCGCCGGAACTCAGGTTGTTACCCGCGGCAAGAATGTAATTATCCCATCAGAATCGCTGGTTACTTTTCGTCTGGAACAACGCCTGTATACCGGTGTGAATGAGACGGGATTCAGCCGCAACGGATATCACTACCATACCGGTTACGGCACGACTGCGGGAAACAGCACAGCCTATGATGCCGGATTGCAGGCCGGAAGGTCCGACAGGGATCGTAATCGCAGCTTCGATTCGAGTACAACACGATGGAGCGGCGCCGATCTTCGCGACTATCAGTCCGCCTACGAACGCGGTTATGACGAGTCTCGCGAGCCCGCCACACCGGGGAATGGGAATATTCGCATCGGGGCGGACCGCTACGTCACGTGGCGCGGACCGGCGGCATCCCAGGTATTTGTCCAGGTCGATAACAATCCAAAGCAGCTGTTTGCTTCCGGGGCATCCGGAAGTCAGCCGGCTCCCTGGATTACATCAGGGCACCGCTACGTGTTTACTCTGCAAAATCCCAACGGCACGGAAATCGCTCGAGACGTAAATGACTTCCGTCAACCTCGCCGCTAGGAGATGCATTCGAACGAATCCCTCTCCCGAAGGGAGAGGGGGCCGCGAAGCGGCGGGTGAGGGGTGCAGTGACTGTGCCGTTTCTTTACCCCTCACCCGGCCCTTCGGGCCACCCTCTCCCTTCGGGAGAGGGATTCGTTTTCACTGCGGCATCGATGCGATAGCCCCCGGCGTCACCGCCTTCAACTGACTCAATTGTTTCTTCACCCGCTCGACACGGGTCTTTTCTTTTCTGGTCACTGCTTCAGATATGCCGCCAGCGTAGAAGCCGAGAATATCCTTTCTCAGATCGGCTGATGTTGTCTTGAACTCGTCGTCGGACAGCCGTGCCAGCAGGTCCGCGTAGGTCTTGTCGGCAAGCGAGTACTCTGAAGATGCGGTAGGTTTCCCGCTGTCCAGGTCGCGATTGGGCAACGTGACTTTCCCACTTCGAACTTGCTGCAGAAACCGGCGATATTGATCTGCAGTACTGTTCATGCTCTTGACGTACAACTCTTCGGTTTGTGGTGTCTGGTTTTGAAAGGACAAAACCTTGAGAGGGCCGATTTTCGGAAGAACCCGAATGAAGGATCCCAGCATGCGCGTGCCGAAGCCAGGCCTGGAATAATCGGTCCCCCACTCTTTTTCATACTCGGATCGCGAGATGCGGTAGAGGAACCCGGCTTCTGAGGCTGTTGGGGTTGAGGTCGTCGCTAGAACTTCCTTACGGTGTGTTTTCAGAGCAACCACAGTCAGTTCAGGAATGAGCTTGCTGACCGCATAGCGATACGAACCTACGGCGAGATCGAGCCGGGGGAGAACATCATCCAGCTCTATGCCGTAGACAACCGGGAAGGCACGTTCCAGCAATTCCTTCGAAACCTTGAAACCGATGAAATCGTGAAATTGCTGCGACGCATATCGCTTTTTGGCAACCTGCACGACGTCAAATCCGAATTCCGTCCTCACGTGCGCGGTCTTTCCCTGGGCGAAAGTAATCGAATCCCCAAACTTCGCCCTCAGCTTCGGATTGAGTATCGCGACGGCCTGATTGACTGCGGGATGACCCGTGAGGTCGGATGTATAGTGCGCCAGGGCACCGAGGGCAAATGCATATTCGTTCGCATCTGTGCTTTCCTTCAGCAACTGCTGAACGAAGTCTCCGCTGCGAACGTAGTGGACCAGATTGCTGAATTCCCTGCTTCCAAACGGGTAGTAACCCAGATCCTGAATGACGGCCCCGCCATAGGCGTAGGCCCGCGATTCTCGAACTTCATCCTCCGTCAGTTTTGGAAAACGCTTGAGCAGAATCGGACGGATCTCATTGCCCCAAAGCAGATCCACGATTTCTTCATGACTCAGAACGGAATATGAAAATGCGGGAGCACTCCAGAACAGCGTAAAGGCTAAAGCAATCGCGATGCAGTGCAGCCCCCTGCTCGAATGTTTCATCACCCTTTACAGGTGCACGCCCGATACCCGGGATGAACGGAATGGTTGCTTCAGAAATTACTGAGAAATCAGTCGGGTAGTCGTGGCTTTTCGTGATGCCACAGACTCGGATGGGCGTGGAGTGCCTTGGAGTGGCACCCAACGCCCATCGAGAAAAAGCGGGGTCTGACCTCGGCTAATGTCCCCGGCTGACGTTTTCGTCGAAATCCTGAGTCAGGCTGTACGCACTTTCGCTGTGCTGGCTCAGATCGAGACCCAGACGTTCATCGTCTTCGCTCACCCGAAGTCCCATCACGGCCTTGATGACGAAAAGGATTACCGCAGTCCCCACAACGGCGAAAGCGATCGTTGCTCCGACCGCAATGAACTGGGCCTTTAACAGGCCCGCATTTCCGTAAATCAGACCGTCCGCTCCAGCCGAGTTGATTGCCTTCGATGCGAAAACACCGGTGGCGAGAGCGCCGAAGATCCCTCCGACACCGTGCACACCGACAACGTCAAGTGAATCGTCATAACCGAGCCGCGATTTCAACATCACTGCCGTAAAACAAATCACTCCTCCGCCAACGCCGATAGCGATCGCGGATAGAGGGCTGACGTAGCCCGAACCCGGCGTGATCGCGACCAGGCCCGCAACAGCACCGGAAGCGGCCCCGAGTATGGTGGGCTTTCCCACAACCATCCACTCCGCCACAACCCAGCCCAGCGTCGCACAGGCCGCTGCGATGTGCGTGACGACAAATGCATTCGTTGCAAGCCCATTGGCTCCCAGCGCCGAACCCGCATTAAATCCAAACCAGCCAACCCACAGCAGTGCCGCACCCAGAACAGCAAATGGAAGATTGTGAGGCGGCGTTGGAATCTTTCCAAAACCCACGCGCTTGCCAATGATCAGGATTGCGACCAGAGCTGAAATACCGGAACTGATATGCACCACTGTGCCGCCGGCAAAGTCGAGAGCACCGAGAGTCCGCAGCCAGCCGCCGGTTCCCCATACCCAATGCGCGAGCGGATCGTAGATGAGGGTTGCCCATAACAGTGAAAAGACGACGAAAGCCGAAAACTTCATGCGCTCGGCAAAAGCTCCCGTCATCAGAGCGGGTGTAATCACCGCAAACATCATTTGAAAGATCATGAATGCCTGATGTGGGATTGTCGCGGCATAGTCGGGATTCGGTGTCAGGCCTACGCCCTGGAGTCCTATCCAAGCCAGGCTGCCAAGAAAGCTGCTGCCGGTGGCAAAGCCCAGGCTGTATCCGATGAGCACCCATTGAAGCGTGATGATTCCCACCATGAAAAAACTCTGCATGAGTGTGGCCAGCACATTCTTGACGCGGACAAGGCCACCGTAAAAAAAGGCCAGACCGGGAATCGTCATCATCAGGACAAGTGCCGCGGATGTTAGAACCCACGCGGTGTCACCGGTGTCGATTTGAGCGGGAGCGGCTTCCGAAGACTGTGCAAACGCGGATAGTCCAAATCCGAAGAGTATGAGCGGAGTCCATGCCAACTGTCGTGCCCGAAACATAATTCAACCTCCCTTGGTCTTGTAAACGGAGCAGCAAAGCCCACGACATCGCCGTCGATGACCCAGGTGCGTCATTGGACCAAGGTCGCGCTCTCTTTTACGGGAGCCTGACAATAACGTCAAGCACTTATTACAATTTTGTAGACAGTAATGGCGGGAACGGCGGGCACTGCCCAAAAAACTTGTCGCGGCGGATTGGCGCAACTAGACTAGCAACCGAATCTAAAAGGAGAACCGGCGATGAGCAATGTCACACTGAAGGTGAACGGCAAGAATCACACCGTCAACATCGAGCCTTCGACTCCACTGCTTTACATTCTGCGCAACGATCTGGAGCTGCAGGGACCGCGTTTTGGCTGTGGACTTGGACAGTGCGGAGCATGCACGGTGATAATCGACGGAGTCGCCACACGGTCGTGCGTTACGCCAACATCGAATGTCAAAGGCGAGATCACGACGCTGGAAGGCATATCCAAAGACGGCAAGCTCCACCCGCTGCAACAGGCTTGGATTGATGAACAGGTGCCCGCATGCGGGTTCTGCCAGAACGGCCAGATCATGACTGCAAAGGCTCTGCTCGATAAAACTCCAAAACCGACAGATGCGCAAATCCGCGAAGGAATGGCACGGACGCTGTGCCGTTGCATGACCTATTACCGCATTCAAGCGGCGATCAAACGAGTGGCCACAGGAAAGGCGGGCGCATGAGCATTCAACGCCGCGACTTTCTCAAACAATCCGGAATGCTCATTGTCGGCTTCAGTGCTGCAGGGACTGCCGCTCTGTCTGCGGCAGAGCCAGCCATTCAGGCCGGACAAGCAGGACAGGCCGCAGCAGTTGCCGGCCCTTATCCGGATCTCGATTTCCGGAAGCTCGATTCGTGGATCGTCATTCACGAGAACAACACCGCAACGTTCTACGTCGGGAAAACAGACTGCGGTCAGGGAACAGGAACAGCCTTCCGGCAGATGATGGCCGACGAGCTCGACATCGCCTACGACAAGACCACGTGCGTCATGGGCAGTACCGACGTAACGGTGGACCAGGGCGGCTCCGGCGGATCCGACGCCATACAAACCGACGGTTTGCCCATGCGTCGCGTGGCTGCCGAAGCTCGACGCGTCTTGTTGGATATGGCATCGGCACGATTCAACACACCGGTAGATCAGCTCTCAGTCAGTGCGGCGGTGATCACGGTGAAATCCAATCCGGCTCAGCGCGTCACCTATGGCGAACTGATTGGCGGGAAACGATTCAATGTGACGCTGACGACGCCAGGTAACATCGATGGGACCACGGGCACTGCAAAGATAAAGGCCGTTCAGGACCTGAAGATCGTTGGCCAGTCTCCCCAGCGTTATGACATTCCCGCGAAAGTCGATGGAACGCTGAAATGGGCCGTCGATGTAAAACTGCCCGGCATGGTTCATGCTCGAAACGTGAGACCGCCGTTTGCGGGCGCGAAACTGATCAGCCTGGATGAGACTTCGGTTCGGATACTGCCTGGATTCGTGAAGGTCGTCAGCAAAGGCAACTACATCGCGGTTGTTTGCGAGCGCGAAGAACAGGCCATCGCCGCTGCCCGGCAACTCAAGGTGAACTGGGAAAAACCTGCGACGGCGCCCTTCCCCACTTCTGAAAATCTGTTCAAGTTTATGCGGGCGGCAACGCCGACTTCCGGCGGCAATCCCGCTCTGGTCGGAAACCCGGATGCTGCGTTCGCGGGTGCGGCCAAGGTGATTGAGGCGGAGTACGACGTTCCGTTCCAGGGTCACACCGCCATCGGACCGGCTCACGCGACTGCCGACCCATCCAATGGCCAGATGACGATTTACACGAACGACATGAAGTCTTATGGCATGCGTAACGGCGTTGCGGATTTCCTGGGAATGCCCCGGGACAAAGTGCGTGTGGTCTGGATGGAAGGCCCTCAGGCATATGGTAGAACGGCAGCCGACGATGCCGGTTTCGAAGCGGCTTACATTGCAAAAGAAGTTGGCCGGCCGGTTCGCATGCAGTGGATGCGAAATGAAGAAACGGCCTGGGATACGAAGGGGCCGGCATTTACGTTTAAGTTGCGCGGGGCGCTGGATGCTTCCGGCAACCTTGCGGCATTTGAGTACAATGCGCAGGCGGCGGACTACAACCACCTCGGCTACAACGTCCCCGGTACAGTGCTCATCGCTCAACTGATGGGAACCCGGCCGGCGCGACCGGACGCCGGCAGTGCCGGCGGGCCAAACGAGATGTATGCGATTCCGAATCGTAAGACCGCGTCGCAGGTCGTGAGCATGCCGTTGATTTACGAGACGCCTCTTCGTACCGGAAACCTGCGCGATCCCAACGGACCGCAGATCACCTTCGCATCCGAATCGTTTATTGATGAACTCGCAGCGGCGGCAAATGCCGACCCGCTGGCGTTTCGGATGAAACTCCTCACGGCCAGCAACACCGATGACACGGGATTCAAACGCGCGCGTTCGATCGCTGTCGTCAAGGCAGCGGCGGAAGCGTATGGATGGGATACTCGCCCCTCACCGCAGGCGAGACCGCGAAATGCCGGGAACATTCTGACCGGTCGCGGGATTGCGTATACCTACCGGAGCCAGACCGTGGTCGCACAGATCGTCGAGGTCGAAGTGAATCGCCAAACGGGTCATGTGTGGGTGAAGCGGATCGTGTGCGCGCACGACTGCGGATTGGTGATCAATCCGGAAGGAATGCGCCGCACGATTGAAAATGGAATGCTGCACGCGTTGAGCCGCGCGCTCCACGAGGAAGTTCAATTCGATGCGGAGAAAGTGACCAGCGTGGATTGGGTGTCTCACCCGACGCTGACGCATGCGGACACTCCGGCAAAGATCGATGTCGTCATTGTGAATGGGGATCCGAATCCGAAGCGCCCGGATCTGCCGCAATATGGTGCCGGCGAGACGGCCCATAAACCGCTGGTTGCAGCCGTTGCCAATGCGATCTTTGATGCGACCGGAGTTCGACTGCGTCGCGTGCCGTTCCGCGATGCGCGAGTTCTGGCAGCCCTTAAAGCTGCGGGAGTGTAGCGATTGGGACAAATCCCTCTCCTGAAGGGAGAGGGATTCGCCCAAAACTTTTACTGCGCGGGTTCGATCCTCAGCACGGCGCCCGCTTCTTCATCTGTCAGCAAATAGATCAATCCATCCGGCCCTTGCCGCACGTCTCGAATTCGTTGATGCAGGTCCACCAGCAGAGTCTCCCTCCGCTGCTCCCCCTTATCGTTGAACACGATCCGTTCCAGGTGTCCCGTCCCGCCAATGCGTCCCACCGTCATGGACCCCACAAAGAGATTTCCCTTCCAGGCCGGTATCCGATCGCCGGAATAAAATGTCAGTCCCGAGGTCGTAATCGATGGAACCCAGAACACCTTCGGCAAAACCGTATTCGGAGGCACCGCCCGCTCATTCAATGGCGTGCCGTCATAGTCGTGCCCATACGTCACCAGCGGCCATCCATAGTTCCTGCCGGCTTCGATCACGTTCACCTCGTCGCCACCCTGCGGCCCGTTCTCGGTTTCCCACAGCGCACCGGTTGTCGGATGAAACGCAAGACCCAGCACGGTGCGGTGTCCGATGGAATAGATCTCGGGGCGATATCCTGCCTTGCCCACAAACGGATTATCTTTTGGAATGGTTCCATCGTCGTTCAGCCGGAGAATCTTGCCGATATCCTGATTGGGATCCTGAGGTCCCTTCTCATCGCGGTGATGCGACGAACTCATGAACAACGTGCCATCCGGAGCGAAAAGAATTCGAGATGCGTCGCCACCGGAGAGATCGGCATACGGCTCCGCGATGAAGATCTCTTTCACATCGACGAGCGCCTTGCCGTCAAATCGTCCGCGAGCCAGTGCGGTGGTGTACACGGTGCCGGTGGTCCCGTCCTGCTTCTTTCCCTGTCCCTGCTTGTTGTAGGCAAGATAGACAAGTCCGTTGGTCGCAAATTTCGGATGAAGCGCGATATCGAGCAAGCCGCTGGTGCCGCCCGCCTGTACCTGAGGTACTCCGGCAATGGGCTGAGGGTCGAGGACGCCATTGCGGATAATCCGCAATCGTCCCTGACGCTCGGTCACCAACATGTTCCCGTCGGGAAGCCACAGAATGCTCCACGGATGTGAGAGTCCTTTCGTCACAACAGACACGCGGATCTTTGTATTCCGTTCCGATGTCGTGTAGTTCCACGGGCCGGCTCCCAATACATTTGCTCCCTGCTGGGCATAGACGACCAAGCCAGTGAATAGCGAAGCGCAGGCGATCACGCACACAAGAGATGAAATTTTTCGTTTCATAGTGGCAGGAGGATACCTAAATTTGCAGCTAGCGCGCTTCAAGAAATTTTTTAAGCGCCTGCAGATCGGTCTCGTTTCCCTTCTTGAAGAAGTCGTAGACAAGATCCCATTCCCGGCCGGACTGGTATCCCGGCATGGTGACGGAAGCTCGAATCTCGCCCTTTCCGATGTCTTCGAATTCGACGACGGCAAAGATGGTGCCGGCGGACATGACCTCCGGAACAGGGACTCGTTTTCCGGCTGCATCCGGCACGGCGAAGTTGTCCGGAAAGCCGATCCGGAATGCGAGCATCCGATTCGGAATGTAACTAAGGATGGTGTTTGTGACGGTTCCCCGGTCGCCGACCATACCGGAGTAGTGCGTGTGATACCTGCCCATCACTTTCATCTCAATTACGGCATCGTGAACGTTCCAGGCCTTCATGCCATCCGGCGTCGTCATTGCCCACCATGCCTTGTCCACCGTACTTCGAATGACGATCTCATTTTTCAAAACGCGTTCTTCGGCCCGAACGCTCTGCAATAAAGCGAGCACGGCAAGAAAACAAAAGGCAATCTTCTTCATGGAAGCCTCCGGGATTTGGAAGATTGTAACCGCGACGATTGCGGAGGGAAAACTTTTACCGTTAGAATCACAAGGTTCTATGGCTACCGTACGATTTACTCAGAACATTCAGCGTCACGTACCGTGCCCGACGCGCGAAGCGACCGGCACCAACCTCCGCGAAGTGCTTGACGATTACTTTCGCGAGAACGAGCGGGCTCGCGGTTACGTGCTCGATGAACAGGGCAAGATCCGGCAACATATGGTGGTTTTCATCGACGGGGAAATGGTTCGCGATCGCGACAGGCTCAGCGACACCGTGCCACCGGGATCCGTGATCGATGTGATTCAGTCATTATCTGGCGGTTAAGAAAGGACAGGGAACTATGAGCGATCGCTGCTACATATCGACGAGGAAAGGCCTCTTCACGGTGACGCGAGGTACTTCAAGATGGACGATCAAGAAGGCGACTTTCGTGGGCGACAACGTCACGGTAATGATGGCGGATCCTCGGAACGGTGACCTTCTCGCCACGCTGAACCACGGACACTTTGGCGTCAAGATGCAGCGGTCGAAAAACGGCGGACGAACGTGGAAGGAGAGCACAACGCCGCAGTATCCCCCGATGCCGGAAGGCTACATCCCGAAGCCCGTTCCCTTTTTTAACAAGCCTCTCGACTGGGCGCTCAAGCTCGTCTGGTCGATTGCGCCAGGTGGACCCGATGAGCCCGGAGTTGTCTGGTGCGGAACAATGCCGGGTGGCCTTTTCAAATCCGAAGACAACGGCGACTCCTGGGAACTGGTGCGTTCGCTGTGGGACGATCCGATGCGTGAGCTCTGGGGCCCTAACGGCGCCGAGTGGCCCGGCATCCATTCCATCTGCGTGGATCCACGAGATTCGAAACACGTCACCATCGGTATCTCCAGTGGAGGTGTGTGGATCACGCGCGACGGCGGAAAGACATGGAAAGTCACTGGCGGCGGTATTCGGTCCGATTATATTCCCGAGGGGCAGCCTCAGGATCCCAATACGCAGGACGTTCACTGCCTCGTGCAATGCGCGGCAGATCCGGAAAAATTCTGGGTGCAGCACCACAATGGGATTTTCAAATCCACCGACGGCGCCGCAACCTGGACGGAAATCACGGACGTCAAGCCGTCGGTATTTGGTTTTCCTGTAGCCGTTCACCCGAAGGATCCCAACACCGCATGGTTTGTGCCCGCCAAGAAGGACGAGAAGCGTTGCCCCGAAGACGGGAGCGTTGTCGTGAATCGAACGCGCGACGGCGGGAAGACTTTCGAGACGCTGCGCAAAGGCCTGCCTCAAAGGTTCGCCTATGATCTGGTTTACCGTCATGGGCTCGATGTGGATGAATCCGGGGATCGCCTGGTAGTCGGCTCTACGACCGGTTCGGTGTGGATCAGCGAAGACGGCGGCGACTCCTGGAAAGAGGTCTCATCGAATCTTCCGCCGGTCTATGCCGTGAAATTCGCGAAGTCTTGAGAGGATAGACTTCAGGCAGGTCGTCGAACTTCAACTTCTCGGACAAGACTCGCAGGCTGAGGAATTTCAAGCCCGTCTTCGATCATTCCGCGGATATGGAATTCAATGGCGCTTCGAATTAGCATTTCAATTTCCTCAATCGTTTCGGCTGCGGCAACGCATCCAGGCAAGTCCGGCACGTAAGCACTATAGTTGGTGGCGCCTTTTTCAATCACGACGGCGTATTTCATAACTTGCCCCCTATTGTATACGGATTCCTGCCTGACGCATGATGCTTGCCTGCGTCTTTGGGTGCAGGTCACTCGAAGGATGGCCGGCAACGGTAACGCGGCCCTGCTTAACAGGGTGTTTGAATTGACGGTGACTCCCCACTTGTGCGACGAGGTACCAGCCATCCGATTCTATGAGCTTGATCACGTCCCTGACTTTCATTAGACCGACACCAAGCACGTGAATCACCAGAACCGATATCAAGATGAGTCCAGCAAAGAGGGAGAACCCACTTGAACTGTCGGGAAATTCGCGACCATTTTTCCTGCAATGTCGCGACTAGCTAGAACCTGACAACGCAAGCGAAAACGCGTGCATCGAACGAATTGGATTAACATGCTCCGTTCGACCTGGAGAATTTGAGTAATGAACGAACCGACAATTACCTGCCCGAGCTGCAAAATCGAAATCAAGTTGAACGAGTCGCTTGCGGCCCCGCTGATCGAAGCAACGCGGCAGCAATACGAAAAAGCGATTTCCCAGAAAGAAACGGATTTTGCAAAGCGCGAGAACGCGATTCGCGAACAGCAGGCCGCGCTCTTAAAGGAAAAACAATCCATTGATGAACAGGTCCTGGCCAGGCTCAAACCCGAGCGAGAAAAAATCGCGGCAGAGGAGCGGCAAAACGCGCGGATGGTTCTGACGAATGATCTCGAACAGAACGCGAAGGAGCTGGCGAACCTGAGGGAGGTGCTCAAAGAGCGCGAAGGTAAATTGGCCGAAGCGCAGACCGCTCAGGCGGAATTGATCCGCAAGCAACGCGAACTGGACGACGCCCGGCGCGAGATGGAACTCACCATCGAAACCAAGGTTCAGGAATCGCTGACGGCGGTCCGAGACAAGGCGAAACTCGAAGCGGAGGGTGTGCTCAAACTGAAAGTGCTGGAAAAAGAGGAACAGATCACATCCATGCAGCGACAGATTGAAGAATTGCGGCGCAAGGCGGAACAGGGATCTCAACAGCTCCAGGGCGAAGCTCAGGAGCTCCAGCTGGAGTCCCTTCTGCGGGACAAATTCCCGCGCGACATCATCGATCCCGTCGCCAAGGGGGAATTCGGCGGCGATGTACTCCATCGCGTCCACAACGCGCAGGGTCAGCCCTGCGGCGCGATTCTTTGGGAATCCAAGCGAACAAAGAAATGGGAACACACCTGGCTTCCAAAACTTCGGGAAGACCAGCGAACGGCAAAAGCGGAAGTTGCTTTGATCGTCACGCAGGCGCTACCCAAGGGTATCGAGACATTCGGCTTTGTGGACGGCGTATGGATTACAGAGTCTCGATGTGCCATTCCTGTCGCGATCGCCCTGCGAGAGTACCTGATTAATCTGACTGCCGCCCGCCAGGCCGGCGAGGGACAGCAAACCAAGATGGAAATGGTCTATCAGTACCTGACGGGCCCTCGATTCCGCCATCGCATTGAAGCCGTCGTCGAAAAACTGTCCGACATGCAGTCCGACCTGGAAAAGGAACGAAAAATGATGATGAGGTTGTGGGCCAAGCGCGAAGAGCAAATTCGCGGCGCGGCGGAGAGTACCGTCGGCATGTTCGGTGACTTTCAGGGAATCGCAGGCAGGGCGTTGCAGGAAATCGATGGACTGGACGTGCCGCTACTCGAAGCGCCGCCCCCTCCCTTGGAATGACGTCGCAGCATGAGTGAAGATCGGCACGAGAAGTTCATGGAGCTGGCGCTTATTGAGGCGCGACGCGCGGAGAACGCCGGAGAGGTTCCGGTTGGGGCGGTGATCGTCAACGGTGCGGGGGATGTTATCGCGCGAGGATTCAATCAACCGATTTCGACACACGATCCGACGGCACACGCTGAGATTGTGGCGATGCGGGCGGCGGCGCGGCTGCTCGGAAACTATCGACTGACGGGGCTGACGCTGTACTGCACGATGGAACCATGTGCGATGTGCGCGGGAGCGATCGTTCACGCGAGGATTCAGCGGCTGGTCTACGGTGCGGCGGATGCACGGGCGGGAGCGGCGGGATCGATATACGACGTGGTGAGGGACGCGAGGCTGAATCACCAGGTGGAGGTTGTGGCGGGGGTAAGGGAAATCGAATGCCGGGAAATCGTGCAGGGGTTCTTTGAGAAGCGAAGGAACTAACAGAGAGCCATCGCCCCTCCTGGCCAGGAGGGGCGATGGCTCTCTGTCATGTGGGTTATTCAAGAATTAATACGCGAGTAATTCTGTGACTTTCGCGCGCAGCTCGTCGGTGGAAGGAAGCATTTCGTCTTCGAGGGAAACCGCGGAAGGAACGAAGCAATCCTTAGCGCCCAGCCGCAGGATCGGCGCATCCAGCTGTGCAAAACAGTTTGCGGCGATACGGGCCACTACTTCAGCTCCCCAGCCAATCGTGATGGAATCCTCGTGAAGCACCAGTGCACGACTGGTTTTCTTCACACTGTTGAAAACGATCTCGTCATCCATCGGAACAATCGTTCGCAGATCGATCACTTCCAGATCGAACTCATCGGCAATCTCCAGCGCGGTGTAGACCGTCGCTCCCCACGTCACAATCGTCGCCGCCTTCCCTTCCCTCCGGATCCGGCCTTTGCCGAACGGGATCAGATATTCCGCATTCGGTTCCGGCGACTTGGCCGTGATGTGCCGATAAAGCCGCTTGTGCTCGAGAAAAATCACGGGATCATCGCAGCGTGCCGCAGTTTTGATCAATCCTTTGGCGTCTTCGGCAGTGCTCGGATAGCAGATATACCAGCCCGGCGTGTGGGCGTAGAACGTCTCCGGACTGCAGGAATGAAACGGTCCGCCTTTGATCCGGCCGCCACACGCAATGCGAACGACCATCGGGTTCTTCCAGACGCCATTGCTGCGCCATCTCAGCGTTGGAATCTCATTCCGCATCTGCATGAAAGCCGGCCAGGCATAGTCGGCAAACTGGATTTCCACGATGGGCTTGTACCCCACAATCGCCATTCCGCCGGCGACACCCGCAATGCTGGCTTCGGCCAGTGGAGAATTCTGGACGCGATCGGGATACAGCGTGCTCAGCCCGCGGGTCACTCCAAACACGCCTCCCTTGGGATCCGCGATGTCCTCGCCCCACATCACGATCTTCGGATTGCGTTCCATCTCTTCGCGCAATCCGCGATTGATGGCTTCAATCATGGAAATGGTGTCCGTGGAAACGTATCCCGGATCAGTCTCGGCAAACGTGGGCGCGTCGTTGCTAAAAACAAACGACGTGATGTTTCCGACTGCAGGCTGCGGCTGAGCGTCTGCTTCTTCGGCGGCCTTGTCGATGTCGGCCTGGATTTCGGCGCGGATCTTTGCAACCTGTTCTTCGGTGTAGATTCCGTTCTGAAGGATGTAGCGCTCGGTCTGCAGCAGTGGATCGCGCTTCCGCAGTTCCTTCATTTCGGCTTCGGTGCGGTACTTCATCTGATCGTCGGATGAAGAATGCGAGTCCATTCGGATCACGTCGGCTTCAATTAATGCCGGTCCGCCTCCGCCACGCATTTTCTCGATGACGCCGGGAAGCAGCTGATACAGGCCTTCATACCAGGTGCCCTCCATCTTGTACGACGGCATTCCGATTCCGAAGCCCTGCGCCATGTCTTTGATCGACGATTGTGTCTGGGCCGTCTGCGGGACACTGATGGCGTAGCCGTTGTTCTGGATCAGGAACAATACCGGCAGTTGTTCGCGCGTTGCCCAGTTCAGCGCTTCGAAGAATTCGCCTTCACTGGTCGCGCCCTCACCGGAAGACACGTAGACGATCGCCCCTTTCCCTTCCTTCTTCGCCGCCTTTGCCGCGCCGACGGCAATCAGGTACTTCGTTCCCGTGCAGGCCGTACCGGAGACCAGACGCAGATCGCGCGACGAAAAGTGTTCGGGCATGTTTCGCCCATTGGAACTGGGGTCCCCTTCCCGGCTGAGCATGTGGAGAAAAATGTCTTTGGCGGGCATGCCGAGCGCGTAGGCGACGGCTTTCTCCCGGTAATAGGTGAAAAACCAGTCCAGTCCGGGCTTCATCAGCATCACCGTGCCGATCTGGACTTTCTCGTGGCCCCGCGTGGACGCGTGAAACGACACCTTGCCCTGACGCGTGAATATTTTCAGGCGCTCTTCGATGAAGTACACTCCCAGCATTTTCCGGTAGAGTTCGGTGGCTACGGAATTGGGAACGGAACTTTGAATGGGGCCCTTGTGCATTTCAGCCATCGGATTTTCTCCTGCTTTCATTGTGGCACATGCGGGGTAGTACCGTAGAATAGTGGATCGTTCGCCAGTACGGAGAGGTGCTTGAGCTGGTTGAAAAGGCCGGTCTCGAAAACCGGAGTGGGGGAAACTCCACCGTGGGTTCGAATCCCACCCTCTCCGCTTTGCAATAATTAAGGAAGATTTTTATCTCATGACAACATCCATCGCGACTCTTCAGGAAATCGGCAGACGGCTCCGAATCCACTCCATCACCGCCACGACCGAAGCAGGCTCGGGACATCCAACATCCTGCATGTCCGCAGCAGACATCGTTTCCGTGATGTTCTTCCGCGAAATGCAGTTCGATCCGACCGATCCGGATAATCCGGCCAATGATCGTTTTGTCCTTTCCAAGGGGCATGCCGCTCCTCTGCTGTACGCCGCATTCGCGGAGGCGGGGATCTTCACGGTTCCCCAGCTGGCAACGCTTCGAAAAATCGACAGCATTCTCGAAGGCCACCCGACGCCTCGAATACCTTTTGTCGACGTCGCCACCGGATCCCTGGGCCAGGGATTGTCTGCCGGGCTTGGTAATGCGCTCGCATCCCGTCTCGACAAGACGGCGTTCAATACCTACGTCCTGATGGGCGACGGAGAGTGCGCCGAAGGTTCCGTCTGGGAAGCGGCGACACTTGCCGGCTATTACAAGGCGAGCAATCTTTTCGCTGCAGTCGATGTCAATGGCATCGGCCAGAGTCAGCGCACCATGGACGAATTTCATGTCGAGCGATTCGCCGACAAGTTTCGTGCAGCGGGTTGGTACGCCATCTCCGTCGATGGCCATGACTATGCTGCAATCACAGCAGCTTTCGACAAGTTCAAATCGGAAGCCGGAGACAAGCCTCGGGTACTCGTCGCCAAAACCTTTAAAGGCAAGGGTGTTTCATTCGTCGAGAACAAGGACGGCTGGCACGGCAAACCGATTCCCAAAGCAGATCTCGACAAGGCGCTCTCAGAACTGTCGACGCCGGTTGCAGGGGCAGAGAAAATCAAACCGAATCCAAGACCGTGGCCTAAAACGGCGACTGCCCCGAATGGAGCCGATGTCTCACCCTCACGAAAGCCCGGCGATATCGCCGCAACTCGTGAAGCCTACGGCGATGCGCTGGCAAAGCTCGCGATGGTCAATCCTCGAATCGTTTCGCTGGATGGAGACACCAAGAACTCCACGTTCTCTGAGAAGGTCCTGAAGGTAAAGCCGGAACAGTTTCTGGAAATGTTCATCGCAGAGCAGAACATGGTCGGAGTGGCGATGGGACTGGCCGCCCGTGGGAAGGTACCGTTCCTGGCGACCTTTGCAGCATTCCTTACTCGCGCGTACGACCAGATTCGCATGGCGGGTGTTTCCGGTTCGAATATCAAGATCTGCGGTTCGCACTGTGGCGTATCGATTGGTGAAGATGGCCCCTCTCAGATGGGCCTGGAAGATATCGCGATGTTCCGCCCGATTCCCAACTGCGTGGTGCTGTATCCCTCCGATCCGGTATCCACCGAACGAGTGGTGGTAGAAGCCGCAAACCGTCACGGCATGTGCTATATCCGGACGACCCGGCCCAAGACGCCATTGCTTTATCCGAATGAGGAACTCTTCCCCATCGGTGGATCCAAGACATTGCGCAAATCGGCCAATGATCGAGTGACTGTGGTTGGTGCGGGAATCACGGTGCACGAAGCGCTCGCGGCGGCGGACGCTCTCAGCAAGGAAGGAATTGCCATACGGGTCATCGATGCATATTCCGTGAAGCCCATCGATCGCGAAGGATTGCTGGCGGCGGCAAGTGCGACTGGTGGAAGAATGATCGTCGTTGAAGACCACTACGATGAGGGAGGACTGGGCGACGCCGTGCTGAACGCGGTTGGAAACAAAGCCGTCATCGTAAAACTCGCGGTGCGCGAGATTCCTCGCTCCGGGCCTCCGGAAGCGCTTCTGGATAAATACGGAATCAGCAGCAGGCATATTGCCGATGCGGTTCGGCAATTCAAATAAGGAACGGGGAAACTTCATGATCCAGTCAACCAAGACTGCCAAAGCCGGCAAGGCCGAAAAAACTGCAAACGCTCCTGCCAAAGGTGCGGAGTCCGAGATTCGGATCATCGTTGAAGTAGACGGCAATCCAGTAGGGATACTCGATCTCGATGTGGATCGATTGTGGCCTCTGATCAACCATCGAAAGCGCGATTCCGCGCCGGCAGAATGGATTGATCGTGCACGTTTCCGGATGGCCGTTCGTGCCGCAGTTGCCCGGAATCTCACGCAACGCCTTCAAACACACATGTACCAGGCGCTGGGCAAAGAGATTGTCCGGGCGGAGCTGAATCTGGAGACGATGGTGTTGAAGGCCGAAGCCGCAGCTCAGACTTTCGGACGGACCAGGCGCGAGATTGCAGCGATGGCCGCAAAGTCCGGCCGCACGCCCGCGGATTTCGAAGCATTCTTCTGGGAAAACCTGCTCAACGAAAGTGACTCATCGGATCTTATGAAGCACTGGAAGGCTGCGGCTAAAAAGAAGATCTGATCGATTCTCGTTCTCATCCGAGGGGACGCCCATCGCGTCCGGTTTCAGCTTCCCAGTGGGAGCGGGTGTTCGCGCCGACGAACGTAACGGAAAGACGAGTTGGGAGCGCGCAGACATCAGTCCCAATGGCTACCTTCTCGGCTCATACCGCATTGCCACCGCGCCCGAGCCAAACTCTCGTCGGCTCACGAGCTTTAAGTCGACATACTTTGATAGCCCCGCGAACAACGTCGGCCCGTGGCCCGCAAGCCTGGGGTGCACCACGAACTCGTAATCATCGATCAATCCCAGTTCCGCCAGTGCCAGCGGGAGCGTCACGCCTCCCACGAACAGTCCCTTGCCTGCCCCAGCCCCCCGCTTGAGCTGCTCGACCGACTTAGCCAAATCTCCGCGCACCAGCTCCGCGTTCCAATCAACCCGCTCCAGCGTGTTCGACACGACGTATTTTTTTGCAGCGTTGATCGTGCGGGCGAAGGGTTCCATCCACTCGGCCATCCATTCAGGCCGCAGCCCACTTGCCGGCCACCGCCACGCGGCCTGCATCATTTCGTAAGTGACCCGGCCAAAGAGCAGGGCATCGGCCTGGGCGAGTTTCTCGGCCCAGAAACGATGCAGTTCTTCGTCCGAGGAGCCTGCACGATGATCGACGCAACCGTCCAACGTGACGTTGATGGAATACTGAAGAGGTCTCATTTCGTGCTCCTGAAGCGGACTAACGGCTAACGTTCAGCCGCAAGCCGCGCGAACATACTACTGCGAATTTGATTTGGCCTCACGCGCGGCCTGGCGGTTGCGACGTTGTGCTGGGCAGCCTCTTCCACTCTCCAGGATTCTCCCGTCCGTCATTCTGCAGACCCTACATATTGTCTGAGATCAAACCCATTACCTTCAGAGTCGAGGAATGAGGCAACTCGAGGCGGAACTTGGGGTGGCTCCGGCTCGCGAAGGACTGTCATTTTTCCACCGTTCCGCTCGATTAATTCCAGCATGTCTTCGATGCGATCGACCTCAAGACAAAGTCCAGCATTCGGCAGCGGCACCTCTTCCATGTCACCCGGTGACAGGATGTGCAGCGCCAGTTCGAACGAACCGAAGCTCAGAGTGGTCCACCCCGGAGAAGTAAACGAGGGCGAAACACCAAAGACGGATTCGTAGAATCGACGCGCCCGTTCCATATCATGGACGTAGTGAATGAAGATCGGATTTCGGCCCCTCATTAGAAGCTCCTTTCAACTTCCGCACTTTGACGGCGTGTCCGCCCAACGGCTTGTCGCTGAGCCGCCGCGCTTCTCAGCAGCCGGCTCCAGCGGCGTGTCGGGCAGTCGCGTTCTCATCGAGCGCCTGCAGCGTTACTTGGCCACGTAAGGCAAGCCTCAAACCGCAGCCAGAGGATCCCCGGGGATTCGCCTCTTCGTGGCTCAGTCATGCGTAGATCCAGCACATTGAATGTTCCACGACCGAAACTTCCGATGATATCCAAATTGGCCAGCATTTTTTTCGCATCGTCTTCGTAAACGATCGTCCGACCTACCTCGGGATGAAAGATGAACTCGCGACGTAACCCAGGTGCGTTCGTACTCCCTTCATTTGGTCCGGTGTTGTCCGGGTTTCGAAAGTGCCACGCGAACACCTGTAACGGATTTGGTCCGTGTAGTGGGGGCGTGAACTGGGAAAGATCTTCTTTTCGGCCTGGCTCGAAAATACCGATGCGCCATCCCATCGGCGGGCCGCCAGCCTGTAGCTGCGGCGTGATCCGAAAAACAAATCGTTCCACTGTTCTCTCAAAGGTCTGTCCCACTTGCGCCTCACCGGAAACGATACGTGCAACACGCCCAGGTTGCGCCGTGCATGCGTCTGCGCCAATGACAGGTCGCATCTCGGTCTGGCCCAGTAGAACTTTGGGGCCTCGCCCGTGGCCCGCCATCATTACCAGCGTGATGACTCCGCAAAATGTCGTGAGTGCCAACCGACGGGCGTAGGACTGACTTTTGCAAGGACTGGTCACCATGATAAGGAATCTCCGGCAGCCCACAGGCTGCTCAGTCTGCCCAACGACCTGCCGCTCAGCCGCGAGCGGCGCGAGCCAACCTCTTCGGACCGCCGAGCTCGACTCTCGCCGATTGTTCGTTGCATCTAGGCGCCTTTAATAATCTCAACGATCTCTTCGGCCCGACCGATCACTTTGGGCGGGCCGAGTGCTTCCACCATTTCCCTTGGTAAATCCCTCTCGACCTGATCATTGACCACAAGAGGAGGCGCATTGCCGGGAAAGTACAAAACGACCGGCCCCATCTTCATGACGGCGAACAGAGCCTCCCAAAGCTGAATTTTTGCGCATGGTTGCGAGACCATCATCGAGGTAATTAGCGATTGATCCGTGTCCAGTGCCGAGACGTAAATGTCGCATCCGTTAAGGTCGTCGTATCGAATACTCCAACGATCATGCTCGGATTCAGCCACGACAATTGGCAAGAGCCGCCGTATTTCCTCACGTGGCAACCCTGAGGACTCGCCCTTCTCGAAGCATTGAAGAAAAACGTTGAAGCTCATGCCTGTTGCGTACCCGGTGTGCGCCTAACGGCTTGCCGATAACCCGCGCCGAGGAGCGTAGCGACGAGGGAACCGCAGCAGCGGCGGCCACCTCTCACAGAATTGAAGAAGAAACTGTGGCCGCCGTCTGGTGCAGCCACTTGTTAGGCGCCGACGCTGGACACGACCATCATTTCTTTTTCAACCACCAAGTTCCGTTCTTCCAATCGATGCGGGTTGCGCCATCGGCAAGAAGCCCCTGCAAACCGCCCTCCCAGTCCGTAGCCATCACGGTAGTGTTGTCTTTGAGTATCCCCGTTGACTTGTCGCCATTCTCATTCACAAAGGTGATGGCTTCGCCGTTTTGAATGATCTTGCAAGGTTTTCCGACATTATACGGGCCACCCATATTCCAGTCCCCGCCGAGCTCGGGAGTCTTGCTACAGGCAGTGGTGAAAAACAAAACTGCAGCCGAAATCAGGACCATCCTTCTCATCTTTCGATGCCTCACTTGTTTCACGAGGTGTGTGGGCCTAACGGCTTGCCGATAACCCGCGCCGAGCGAAGCGAGACGACGGGTTCATCGCCTTGTTAGGCATCGTCCTGTTCGCCGTCAGTGTACTTCAACCCGATTGACATCACGAACACGGTGGCATCTGGAGCTATTTGTTCCGCGCTGTCAGGACCGGCAATCGGATCAATGATCACGACTGGGAAAGGTTCTTGGTTCTGCCTACAATCGAGAGCGATGCGTTCAATGCCTCCATTGCCGCCGAAGAAGAAGTATCCCGAAAACTGACCACGCAAGAACGCGTCACCCAAACCTGAAATGATTTCGTCCACTGAGTCGAGCACCAGGAGACGCGGTGCCAAGCCAAGCTCTCCTTCGCCACCATTGGAGACTTGCAAAAGCTCAATGAACACGGGAGGAAGTTGATACGGGCAAGCCGCCACGAGGCGCGCGATCTCAGCGGGAGAAGCTCCGGCCCGCCTCTGCCAAGTCCGACCATTTTCCGAAAGGAGCTTTTCAATAGTCATGCCGTCACTAGATGCCCAACGGTTTGCCGATAACCCGCGCCGAGGAGCGCAGCGACGAGGGAACCGCGCAAGCGGCGCCGGGTTCATCGGCGTGATACTGATTGAGGCCTCCCCCAAAACGGGCTTGGTAGAAATCTACCATCCCAAGTAAGTGAGGGTTCCCCGAAGGGACCCTAAAGAAGGAGGAGGCCAATGAGATTCTATACGCAACAACATCCGCATTACTGCGGAATTGATTTACATGCACGCACGATGTATCTCTGCATTTTGAACCAGGCCGGCGCCATCGTTCTTCATCGCAA
>Ga0184628_10000152_pt1 | contig 40593 bp, 16 predicted proteins | sample PLM4_5_b1_FD_133149 | JGI IMG/M metagenome (GOLD analysis project Ga0184628, IMG submission 133149) | Groundwater sediment microbial communities from an aquifer in East River, Colorado, USA - PLM4_5_b1 | ecosystem: Environmental > Terrestrial > Soil > Riparian zone | place: USA: East River...
GCACCACAAGATGGTATTCGCCGCTGTCGTCCGTGATTGCAAACGGCTCGTCGGCATCGAGCTGCATATTGAAGTTGGCGTCGAAGAACACTGTCCCGCCCGCAACCGGGCCATCGAAGAAGCTGCCACCATTGGCGAGGTTGAATCCAACGGAGCCAGAGAAGCCGGCAATCGAAATCGTGAATTTCACCTTTCCGCTCTCGGTGATCCAGCCATCGAAGCTGGCAAGCGTCACGCCAAATACTTTCAGTGTGCCGTCTGCATCGCCCGAGAATGAATATCCGTCCGAGTCTCGAGTCAGGCCCACCTTGAGCGTGCCGTTGAATCCATTGCCCGAAGAGGAGATGTCGACGCTCTTGCTCGCATCCAGATTGAAGTAGCCGTCGCTGCGGACCCAGCCGGTAAACGTGAAGGTCTTGTAGTCCCAGAGTTTCTCGGTGAGTGAAACGTCGGCGCGGAACTTCCCGCTGACAACGCTGAAACTCATGGACCCGGAAAGCGAGAATGCAGCGATCTTCAGTGACGCTCCCGTGACGCTGACGCGGAATGTCTGGCCCGACAGGCCCAGCAGATCGTTGCTCGACGACGGCCGCGTATTGAGCTGCAGACGGAATGAACCGCTGAGATCGAAGCCTGCCAGTCCCGTAAAGTTCGGCGTCGTGTCTGAGCCCAGCTTGATCTGCAAGTCGAGCACGATGCCGCCCAACGTCCCGGACCGGATCGCCCCAGCGCCAGTGACCGTCGCATCGGCAGTAAGGAAATGGAATCCGGCATCGAATGCGACGTCCAGACCGGTGCTGGCGAAGCTTAACTCGGCATAACCATGAATGCTGAACAGGCTTGAAGCTGCAAAGTCGATCGAACCGGCGACACCGATGCGGACGGTGTGACCGGGGAGGCTGAATGACGACGAGCCGCTGAGCGAGCCATCCGTCCGGTCGACGGAGGCTCTTGTCACGGTATGCGAAATCCCCGTTGTGTTGACTTCCAGATAGAACTTGCCATCGAGCGTATATCCCGGTCCGGACCGGGTCTTGCGCACGCCACCGGCAAGACTGATCGAGGCTACGATCCCCGTACTGTCAATCGTGAACGAGGCATCTGCAACCAGCGTGAGATCTGCCGCAATTCGGTCGAGATTCACAAACCCGTCGACGGCGACGCTCAGGTCGGTATCGGACACACTCATCGTGATACCGCCATCGATGCGGAAGCTGTTTGTGGGGTCGCTTGCCGGCCCTTCTTCAAAGGTGATGTTACCGGCCGCAAACAGCCGTACCGTGCGTGCCGAAATTGTGATGTTGTCAAACACCGGCGATCCACCGGAGAAAACCACCGAACCCGTGACCGAGTCTGTCCGTATGCGCTGGATCGTTCCGCTGGAGGAAGTCGTATTGACTTCCAGACGGAAGCGCGCATTCACCTCGAAGCCGGTGCGATCAATGGTCGTCTGCGCCGTTGCGCCGATGCTGATGGACGCGACAATGCCGGCTGAAGACATCTGGAAATCCACTCCTCCGTTCAGGTCCGCCAGCCGCGGTACGCTGAGCACGACGTCGCCGATGACATGCAGGCCAGTGGTTGAAACCTCGAAGCCAATGCCGCCGAAAATCCTGAAACTGTCCGTTGCCGAACTGCCCTGGAACAGCTGGATCTCGCCACCGACAAAAAGGCGCACGGTGAACGGAGCGATCGTGACGTTTTCCAGCAGGGGAACGCCGCCGCTGGTTGCGACCGTACCGCTGTCGTTGAATTGAACACGGCCGTTGGCGATCGTGACCTGCGCATTGGTGGTGTTGAATTCCAGTGAGAAGTAGCCGCTCACATCGAAACCAACGCCGCCCGTAAGAGTGGCACTCGCTCCTGCTGCCAGCCGGACGACACCCGCCACGCCGGCACTGCTCAGTGTCACCGTAAACGTACCCGTCATGCGGCCGAGGAAGCTGAGGTCGACGCGCGCATCGCCGGCCATGGAGTAGTTCGAACCGCTCCTGGTCAACACAAAGTTTCCGTCGGCGAAGAAGCCATCCGTTACACCAGAACCGCTGCCTTGCTGCAACTGGAGTCGCCCGGCAATCAGCAGCGAAACGGTTCCGCCGGCAACAGAAACATTCTGAACCGTCACCGGTGGGGTAGTAGCAGTGGAAGCGATGTTCACGCGGGCTACAGGCAGCGTCACGGCTGCCGACGTTGTGTTGATCTGCAACTGAATCCTGCCGCTGAAATCAAATCGCGTACCGGCAAGCGCCACATTCGCTCCGGTATTGATTTCGAGTACGCCGGCAAGGCCGCCCACCGAAAGCGTGAGTGTCCTGTCGACCGTAAAGGCGCCGAGGAATCCGACTGCAATTGATCCGGCAATTCGCAGGCTGAGATTCGTCCCGCTATCCGCGAACTGCAACGTGCCAGTCGCGACAAACACGTCGGCGCCGGCGAGGCGGAATGCGAGCGCACCGCTACCTCCGAAACGTACAAAGACTCCGGATTCGATTCCCGTAATTGCGGTCGTGCGATTGGTTGTGTTCGCTTCGAAGAAGAAGGTCGCCGTGGTACTGAATCCATTGGCCGTCGCGTTCTGGCCGAAGGTCACGCTGCTGGAACCTGCTGCAGTCGTAAGCGTCAATCGTGCGGCAAAGCCAAAGGAACTGATCTGCAGCGCGCCCGACGCCGTAAAGGTGAAGAATGTTGTGCTTCCGACGCTGAGCGTTGTGGTGACAGGAGTCGTGGCCGTGCCGACGGTTACCAGCATGCCGGTCTGGGTCGTACCGCCAGTCGTGATCGTACCGACTGCGAATGAAAACGCGCCGGTTAACGTAAAGCCGAGAGCATTCAGATTTCCGGTAGCAATAACGCGCAGTCCGGCGTTGATCGGTCCTCCGGTCGTCCCCGGAATTGTCACGCTGCCGGAGGCTGCCGTGTACGCCTCAAACAGGAACGTCATGCCGCTGTCGATGGTGTAACCAAGAACGGCCTCGGGGCCGTTCCCGGTGGATAGTGTTACAGCAAGCCGTACCGCTGTACCGCCGCTGAACACCAGCAGAGCTCCATCGACATTGAGATCGAATACCCGGACGCCGTTAGCTCGCAACTGAAGCGTTGCATCCGCCAGAAGTGACAGCGCAACCTGTGACGTTCCGTTGATCGTCTGATTGCCGGCGGTGAGAGTGAACGTACCGACGAGATTCACGCCGGCGACGGTAAGCGTCGCGTTACCCGTTCCTCCGGGACCGGCGATCTGGATTCGGACGTAAGGCCCGGCTGCGAGATTGACCGTCTGCGTACTAATGGTCGGAATCGCGACCGACATGGTGTTCAGTTCAAACGTGAAGCTGCCGCTGAACGCGTAGCCTGGTCCGGACGTGCTGCTTGAACCGAGAGTAATCTTCGCGGCAATGCCGGATGAGCTGAGAAGCAGCGCGCCGTTCGCGCTCATCGAAAACAGCGTCGTCGCGCCCGAAACCACGCTCAGCGTCGCGTTCGTCGCGGTGATGGCCAGAATTGCGGCGGGCGATGTGCCGACCGTCGCGGTTCCTGCCTCGAGGGTAAACGACCCGCTCATGCGTACCGCGCCCAGCGTCAGCGTCGCGGGATCGGAGAGGTTCGTACCGGAAATCACGATGCGCACATATCGGCCTGGTGCGAGATTCTGGCCTGAGGCGCCAACGTTGTTTACCTGCGCGTTGGTGGTGTTGAACTCGATGCGGAAACGGCCGTCAAACGAGTAGCCGGTTCCCGAACGCGTCACGGAATTGGTGTTCCCCAACGTGATCCCGAGGCTGACAAATCCAGCAGCGCCTGCCGTTGTCATTTGGAATGCACCCGTGGTTGCGAACGAACCGAGTCCAAGCACTTGTACGAACGCGGAGGCGCTCAGAGTCAGTAGCCCCGGAGTGAGGGTAACGACAAACCCTCCCTGCAGCGTGAACGCATCGGTTTGTGTGGAGCCGGTACCCTGACGGAGCAGCAATCCTCCGGCAACGAAAAGACGGACGGTTTGTGGTGCGATGGTGACGTTGGTCGTGACGCCGGGGTTCACGGATCCATCGGTAGTGCTGACGCTGATACGGGCAACGGTTGCCGCCGGAGTCCCGATGGCGCGGGTATTCACTTCGGCATAGAAACGCGCACTGAATACCCAGCCGGTTCCGCTGCGTTGCACGGCGCTTCCAGTCTCAAATTCGAGCCGGCCCACGATTCCGGATGCATTGAGAATCAGTACCCCGCCGGCTGCAAAACTGCCAAGCGGAGCGATGCTGGTTGTGGCGAATGCCTCGAGGTTCAATCCTGACGCGTTCAGGCTCATGCGGAAGAAGCCGTTGAACACGAGGCTGCCCAGCGTGAGTGCTCCATCGGCGCGCACGAACGCCGAGTGTGCGGCGATCTGCACGGACTCGGCGGGGCGGATGACGGTCCGCGTTGCACCCGTTGTGTTGATCTGAAGTGCATAACTGCCCGAGAGACTGTAGAGGCTTCCACTCAAGGTGCTGCCGCCAACGGCGGTCATGACGAGTTCGCCGAACATTCCGGGGTTCGGATCGGCAACGAGAATAGTAAGGTTGCCGGCAACGGTGAACGAAGTTGTTCCGAGCAGTGTGAGCGTTCCACCGATGCCTGTGGTCATCCCCTGAGGCGTGCGGCGAATTTCCGCAAATGCATTTGAAAACGTCAGCAGATTGGCCGGCATTCCAGCCGCATTCAATCCCGGAATTGCGAAGTTATCGACGGACGCGCGCGCCAGGAAGTTCGGGAACAGGAACGATGCTGGATCGTCGAAGTTGAAGAACTCCACTTCGAAGTGGAATGAGGCATTGTCGACGAGGCCCGAGATGCTCAGATGCGCATCCAAAAGATATCCGCCATAGCGCTGCACGCCGGTTGATACTGGACCGCCGAAGCCCGGAGTGTAGGCGCCAAAGAAGAACTGTGATGCGGCTCCCTCCGTCGACTGGAAGAGAGTTGCGGGCAAGCCAAAGCTGTTGGACAGCCAATCTGCAAGATGACTGGAGTCGACGAGCAACTCCACGCCGGCCACAGGCAGATCGAAGTTGATCTGGAGGATCCGCGGATCCAGCAGCACGCTGAACGCGTCTTCGGCGCTTTCACCACCGAGGAACGGTGCGACCAGCCGGCTGACGAGAGGCGAACTCACGAGATCAAAAATGACTTCGTTGAGAACCTGCGGCTGCCGCTTGATGATGAATGTCGCTTCCAGGCCGGAAAGCCACGGAATCTGAACTGTCACACTCAGGCCGGAGGCAGACGCTCGGAACTCTTCCCGTCCGAACGTGATGCTGAAGAGTCGGAACTCTTCGAAACCTTCGATGAATGCGGCATTGAAGATGTCGGTAATCTTCTGCGTCAGTACCGCATCAAGAGGCTTTACCTTTGCGGTGGAATGAATCTCCGGGGAACCGCTGCTTCCTCCACCGAGAGTGTTCGATTGCGGTGTCTCGCTCAGATAATCGCCGACATCAAACAGTTCCTGAGGCGAAGGCAGATAGATCTGAAGGCGCGCCCACACGTCGTCCTGAGTCAGGTCGGTAACGAATGCGTTCAGCCACTCCTGATAAGCAGTAACGGCAGCGGCTGCCTGCACGGGATTGTCGATATCGACATCCGGCAGGTTCCAATTGACGTCCTCGCTGAACAGCTCCACGGGATCGCGCAGGATTTTCGGAAGGAACAGCTGCCCGGTGAGTACGATTCCGCCGAACCGCATCATGTTTTCGTACTCGGTTTTCGAGTTGACCGGGATGATGCCGTCGATGTCGGCGGCGGAATCCGCCAGGTTTTCGTTGGGCCGGCCATCTCCGTCCGGATCAAGGTTGAACACACGCGAACCAAACAGGCCGGACGGCTGGAAATTGCCGCTGTCATCGAGTTGAGATCCAAAGATAAGACCGCTGATATCGGCGATCTTGAATCCCATCATCGTCATCGCGCCGTCGATCAGTATTTCCCATTTGCCGAACGGGTTGATGGTATCGACGATGAAGTCTGCAAGGCCCAGTGCGCCATCGCTGCCTTTTGCAAGCAGGTTTGCAAATCTGCCCACGTCCGGGAATTTCAGGGTGAAGCCGAGTTCCGTGATGTCTGAGAAACCGAGTGACAGGAGCGTCGCAAGTTCCGTTGCGCCCGGGAAAAACGCCAGGGAACGCTTCATCATTTCAATGATGCTGGTCTGGTATGCGAACGAGAGTCCGGATTTGCTGAGGATCAGCTCGATGCGTTCGGTAGCCGGGCCGAGCGGGAAGCCCAGCACCTGCGGCTGAACAAGGCCTCTAATGGCCAGTTCCGGATTGAAGACCGACCAGCCTGCGGCAATAGCATCACCGGCGGCGCGCTGCATGACATTCAGCAGGGCCGCAGCCGCATCCAGACCGAGGCTTGTGCGCTGCGCTGCGTCGAGCATGTCTGCAAGAATCAGGGACGCGATATTTCCCGTGCGTGCCATTTGATCGGCCGCGAACGTTCCAATCGAGATCGGAAGGATTGGCGCGAATCCCAGACCGGCATTGCCAAGCAATCGCGCCAGGACGAACGCGCGATCGATGACGCGGGAAGACTCGAGAGTTGAGAGCGTGCCATCGCCATTCGTGTCCCGGAACTGTCGTGCCAGGATGGGATCGCGCGCCGCCTGGAGGTCGGCGGCGAACTGGTTCAGCAGTTGATCGAACGAGGATTGCGCAACTCCGAGAACCCCGCGAGTGCCTTCATCGATAAACACGCCAAGAGCGAGCACCGGCGCCTCGACCATGCCGTCTGTACGCAGCCGTATCGAGAATGTTCCTTCCGCCGGGAAGAGGAAACCCAGTGGATTGCGCGGCGACGGCAACGCTGCCGCAAAATCCAGCGAAGGATTCAACAGGTCGCTTAGATCGAGCAGCGCCGCGGCTTCGCCCAAAGGAATACCCCAGATGTCCACACTTCCAGTGGCGAAATACTTGATCGAAATTCCGCTGCCGAAGCCGATGTTCACGCCAAGCGTCAGCTGTCCGGTCAGGATTCCGGGAGTCGCCACGGTTGTGAAGTTGCCGCGAATCGTCTCCACAAAGCCGCTGCTCCATGTGACGCGATGCTGCTGGACGGCAAGTTCAATGCGTGTCCGGATCGCCTCCGGCGAGATGTCGAATGGTGAGAATAACTGCGGACTTCCGAGCAGCTCCTCCGGAGTCGCAACTTCCGGAATGGGATCGCCGCCGAATGTAATGCCGCCTTCGAGTCCCGTAAAGAGAATCCCTGTTGGGCCGAGAGGCACAGGGTAGCCCGCTTCAATCGATGCGAGTATCGGCCCGGCCTCGCTGAATATGATGTCGATGCCGGCGCCCATGCCGCTGAACAGGAATTTGCCGCCCACTTCAACATAGAAGGCGGTGCGATTATGGACGGCCGAACCCGCATCGTCATCGATCGTGACCTTGTGGATGCCGAGCTCTCCATAAATCTGCAGTCCGTTTTCTCCGCCGATGGTGAAGGGACCAACGCCCACGCTAAATCCATCGAGACCGACGATTGGGAACTCACCCGCAGCCAGTAAGCCGATATCGACTTGCAGTCCATCGAGTGAAGCTTCAATTGGAAACGGCAGGCTGTCGGTCGGCACGATTCCGCCGGACACGATCAGTGTGAAAGCCAGGGGATCCAGAATGACCAGAGAATCCGAGTATTCCCCCGTGCCCGGTCCCAGAGCGTTTTCATCGAACTGGATTCCCAGCTTCGTAATCTGGACGGGAAGGAAATCCGGCAAACCGAGTTTTTCCGCAGGAGGCACGGTCACGACAATGAAGAACTCGGGCAGCACCAGCAGTTCGCCCTGGCGGCCAATCGCAAACTGACCGGCCGCGCCACCCCAGCCATCAAATATCGAACCGGTTGCTTCATCGCCGAGGATGACGCCTGTGCCGCCGCCGGCGGGAGTTCCTCCGAAGATGATGATTGGATCGCCGTCGCCCGGGTTCAGGTTGAGTGTGACGTCTTCTGCAAAGAGAGTCAGGAAATCGCCGAAGTGAACCGCCAGGCTTTCCGCCGTGACATCGATAAATGTGAGGTGGGTCGCGCCGAAGTCGACGTTGAAGTCGTCGTCAATGACGAGCTCCAATTCCATATCGACGGCAAGGTTCGTGACGGAAATGAATCCTTCGCCCAGTTCGAAGCTCGCCGTAAAGACGGCAGACATGTCGAACTCCACGCCACCACCGGTTTGCGGATCGAGTTGGAATGTTGCGACGACGTCGGCGGACAAGCTCAGGGCTTCGGCTTCGACTCCGACATGAATCTCGCCCTGGTCTGTTACGAATTCTCCTTCCACATATCGGCCAAGGACCACGTCCGCATCGATGACAATGGATCCGAAATCGAGGTTCGCAAAGCCGATCACGATCAGGTCCGTCGTCAGCAGCGGTGTTCCATCGACGACATGGAACTGCAATGTGAAGGGGTCGCCTTCAAGGATTTGCGAATCGGGATGCTGATGCAGCGGATCACGAAGTGCGAAAACCGGGTCGGCCGGCAGTTCCAGGGAATCGAAAATGGGGAAGGCTTCGAGATTCAACGCACCGGTAACAGACAAGCGGAAGTCTTCGAGTGCAATGCGTTCGCCAGGCGATGCTCCCGTGATGACGATTTCAGAAATGGTAAACGGCAGGAGATTCGCAATCCCCAGAGTTTCCGCCAGAGTGCCGGGGCGAAGCGCAATCGTCGTTGCGCTCAGGGCTCCGCTTCTCGCGATCTCGATATTGTCTGCTTCCAGTTCGACGTCTTCGCCGAGGAAGGGCAGTGTCAGCACAGCCGTTTCGACGCTCAACAAGGGTAGTGGCGTGGTTCCGGGTCCGACCGCAATGGCGCCGCCGGTTGCAGTGAGATCGAAGAGTTCCGTCGACGCGATGTTGAGAATGTCGAACGTGAAGACGATGTCTCCATCGGCTTCAAAGCCGCCTGTGAGGCCGATCGTGCCGGCATCCGGTCCATCCGATATCGTGGCGATTCCGTCAAGCGCTGTTGTGCCGAGATTCGGCAACAACGCCGCGGCATCCGCGACGAATTCGATCGCGCCCAGGCTGAATGCCCCCGTATCGAGGTTCACGGTGAGGTTGGTCGTTCGGAGTCTCAGATTGCGGAACTCGATCAACGCCGGACTAGTCCCAATCGATCCGTTGACCGTAATGTCGAGCGAGCCCACCTCGATGCGGCGGTCGCCGGATACTGCCGGATCGTCGAAGAGTTTCAGGTTGTTGATGGTTCCCGTTGCGAGAGTGGGGAACGTCAGGAACTCCACAATGACGGAGCCCAGCGTCGCGATCGGTTCGCCAGGGCCGGGGTTCGACGCGAACTCGACATCGTTGGAGGTGAACCGCAGGAAGTTTCCGATCTGAAACACGATCGACCCGATCGTCACACTATCAATGGTCGGCTCAATGCGATCGAACCGAATAAACGGCGAGTTCGGCAACCGCGTCGCCTCGATAATCAATCCAAAGTTCAGGGCATTGTTGCCGGCGAGAGTCGCCTGCGCATGAAGATCGAGGACAGCGACGTCGCCGGTGATCGTCAGAGTCGACGGCAGCAGAGAGAGAGTGGCATTGAGGAGTGAAGCATCGTTGGCCGCGACGACTGTCAGGAAGCCGGAGAGGCTGTCGTCGAAGACACCGTTCTGGTATCCGCCAATCGTGATCTGTCCGTCGAGCCGGATGTCGAGAATGTTCAGTCCCTGAATGCCCAGCGTGATCGGACCGAAGTTGCGCGGTGTAATCCTTCCGTTCCGCAGCGACTGAATGTCGATATCGAAATCGAAGCTGCCATTGCCGCCGGATGGATTGCCAATCGAAATTACTGGAGTGAACGGCAGCAGGGCTGCGAGTTCGTCGATCAGGAAATGGCCGGTCGCGCCCAGTGTGAACGTATTCAGATCATCCGGATCTGGGAAGTCGATGCGCAGGACATCGAGTTCCAGTGGCAGCAGCCCGGCAATACCAAGTGCGTTGGTGTAGCCGGGAGGAGCGCGGAGCTGCGCGCCGGTGATGAAGAATTTACCGTTCTGACGCAGGCCAAAGGAATTGAACTCGAGTGTCGGCGTGAGTCCGTTGGCCGCGAGAGCATCGAGTGAGAAGTGCGCGTTCTCGATCCGCAGCAGTTCGGCATCGCCGGGAGCGTTGGGGTCGATGGTCAGGTGAACGCCGGTTACTTGAAGGTTCAGAAGACCGCCAAGAGATACGGTTACCTTTCGCGCATCCAGCGTTGTGCGGCCTGTCGCCAGATCGATCTGACCGAACATCCCCGGTAGACTGTCGTTGGCATTGTCGTCGGTGACGGCAACGTTGATACCCAGATCCGGGAACAACGCCGCCGAGTCCGCCGTCACCGTCAGCAAAAGCGGATGGTCGAGCGATACGGCCACTCCTGTGGGTCCGTTGCCGATTTTCAATTTCCCATCCGGTCCACTGGAGAATGTCACATGTACGGAGGGTGACAGCGTCGCGGATGCGCCGTTCAGCTGCAGTGCGCCATCCAGAATTGCAATATCGGAGAGATCCGCAACGAGATCGAAGCCGGCGCCGACTGTGGTCACCGCATCCGGACGAATCGAGTCAGGTGATGTCAGCAGATAGAACGGATTGTTGCTGGTGTCGAAACCAAAGACCAGCGCTCCGAACAGGCGGGCGTTTTCAATGTGCACCCGGCCGCTGACATCACCCACTCCAGGCAGCAGTGCACTGAAATCCACCGACGGATTGTTCATCGCCTGGAGCGCGATGTTGCCGAGATCGATGCGCAGGCGAATAACGTCTTCCGGTTGAACCGGCAAACCATTGTTTAGGAAATCTTCCACTGTATCGAACTCGACAACATGCAGGACTTCCGTATTGGTGAGCAGGAATTCGGCCAGCGCGCGCGCGGTTCCCAGAACGTCGCCGAGACCGTTCTGTGTCAGCGGCGCGGTGATGGCGTTAAAGGCGGCGGCGAGATCGCCGCTGAGAAGCGTTCGATTGCCGCGAATGACGTCGAGCGCCAGCTGGCGCATATCTTCCACCAGTACGGAGGAAGTGAAATCGTTGAGTCCGTCCTGATCGACATCGGGATTAATGATGTCGATTCCATTCCAGCTGAACTGAGCGCCGCTGGGCGTGTTGACGGCAACCGAGAGGGATGTTGTGGCCACGAACTGGAAGGGATCGCCGCCGTGCACCGTATTGTTGTCCGGGTTGCCGTCCGCGTCGATGTAGTCGAGGAGATCCGATGTCAGGTGGACCTCCAACTCGGCTTCGACGTCTTCGAGTTCGGGACGGAGATTGCCGATATTGTCAGTGAACTCATCGGCGCGGAGCTTGCCATCGCCGTTGGCATCGGCAGAAGCGAGGGCGAGACGTACGGTCGTCGACATCGTCGCCTCGGCTGCGGCCGTCATACCGGCAAAAGTTCCTTCAGCAGCCGCCGTTCCCGAAATCGTGCCGTCGAGGTTGCTGTCGCTGGTCAGGAAGAACCCGGTGGTATCGAAACCAATTCCCAGATTGAGCAAGGGCAGCAGCCCGGCCTGGAGTGTTCCATTCAGCCCGGCGGCGGCGAGGCCACCGATACCGGCAGCGTCGAATTTGAAATCCGCACGGAACGGCGCGAAGTCCGCGGGATTCGTTTGGATGCGCACTCGCAGCAGATCGCCAACATCGGTGCTCTGTCCCGAGAGAAGCGCGGCAAGCTGATCGCACGTTGCCATTGCTTCGATGTTTACGCCGATCGCATTCAGCAAGCTGACCAGGAACGCCGTATTGGCATCAGAGACATCCATCGAAGAATTTTCGACAGACAGGTTACCGGAATCGAAACTTTGGATTTCCAGCGGCATCGAAGTTGTCGACGCCCCTTCTGCTGGAGGTTGCGTCACCGGGAAAACCGCTCCCAATGAAATTGCCGCGGCTACAGCATCAACGCGACCATGACCTGATGCGGAATCGGGGCCCGGGCGTAATCCATCCGGGCGGAGAACGAGGAACTTGATGGAGTGATGGCTGGTGACACCATTAATCACAACCCTGAATGGAACCGTGACAACAAAGAAATCGTTCCCCAGGGCCGTGTCGAAGGGCAGACCAGAAAGGTTTCGAACGACCTCCGCTTCTGTATTTCCGGGATTGAATTTGATCTGGTTGTCATTGGGAGTCACCAGTTGGCGCACCTGAGGCCCCATCAGTGTCTCGTCGAGAAGTAAGGTGGCTCCGGCGACATGGAGAGCGTGTTCCAGCGGACTAACGGTGATCTCTCCCGTTAAATGAGCGAGGACCAGTTCCGTGATTCCCGAAGGAGTGCTGCCACCCGGTCCGATCGCCATTGTGACGACGCCCGTCGACTGATCGCCGTCGGCGCTCTCCACGGTATAGCGGAATGTATCGGCTGAAGTGCCAGGAAGTGGAGTGTAGTGGATCACTCCATTCTGCAAAGTCACTGTTCCTCGAGTGATGTCTTCACCCTTTAAATTCTGGTTGTGGCTTACGCTCACCAGTCGCAGTGCGGAACGCGGTGCACTGCCGGACACCAAAGCAGCGGGATCAAAATCGTTGATGAGAAGCTGGTCCGGAAAAATCGGGCTCCCCTGGCCGGTACCGACCTCCACAGTGTCGTTCACCACAATCGGGCTCAGGGTCAGATCCTTCGCGGTAGTGATGATCGCTAGCCGGATACCCGTCGCACTCAGGAACGGCCGAGCCTGCATCAAAAGAGCGGCAATTGCAGCGACGTGAGGGGCTGCCGCCGACGTACCGGGAAACAGTGAACTGAAGCCTCCTGCTCCCGAAACATGGACATAGTCGGTCGCCATCACGTCCAGAGTGCCCCGAAGTTCGACGAAACTGCCGGAAGCGAGATCCAGGATCGTTGACGGCCCGCGGCTGCTGAAAGGCTCCGGCTCGGTGTAGTCGGGATCCACAAAGCTGTTCACACCAATAGCGCCAACGGTTAGAACGCCACTTACTGCGGGATGCCCAACAATGGTATTGGACGGCGTATTGAATGTCCGCAGTATCCCATTGGAGACAATCATCTCGACAGTTGGGCCGAGAGGCAGGCCTTCCAGCGCTTTATTGAAGTTCGTAATATCGATAGCGATATATACCTTTACGATGACGCTGTGGCTTTCGTTATTGATGTATCGGAGCACGGTCGATCCCGCCGTGCTCCCTCCACTCATTTCCCGGGTACTGCCCACGGGAGGCACCAGCACCAGTCTTAAGGGAAATTGCGGAAGGAGCACCCGTTCGCTGGACTGAAGAGTTATTTCGAGAATCTGGTTCGCTCCAACCTCGATATTGACGAAGTCGATGTCCGATCCTGTGATGTCGGTTCCAAAGTGGTGAAAGACTGACGCGTCGGTTGTAGGCACAGTGTGCAGATGTGGTGTAAGCGCCCCCTGATAGTGCCCAAGGTTGTCGTTCCCCGCTGCAGAAACGTAGAGAATTTCTTCGGCATCGACAATTTTCTTAACTTCATCGGCTACGCTGCGGTCTTCCAGGAATGGCGTGTCAGGTTGTGTCGCATCGGTCTGGAAGAAGCTTTCGGTGTAGAACCCGAGGTCATCCACGATAATGCGGACTCCATTTTCGACCAGCCACTTCAGCCCCGCCTTGAACGCCGCCTTGCTGTCGATGTCTTCTCCACCAACTGCAACAAAATAGATCTCCGCATCTGGGGCGATATCCTGAATGATCTCGATCATTGCCGTTCCCTCGGCGCCTGCGCCTGTAAAGGGCACTGGATTCCCGTCCTTGTCCAGCACGCTGTAAATCTTCCCTTTAAGTGGTCCTCCGACTTTGTTGTCCCATATGTGAACGGAACCAGGAGTAATTTCGGGGTTCTCGCCGAGCGCCGCCGAGAGGTATTCGATCTGACCATTCTCGAACCTGGCAAATCCAAGAAGGCCATCGGAAATCACGCCGATCTTGATGCCGTCGCCGGTGAGTCCCAGTTCGTTTCGCAGGCGATTCGAACCCAATATGACGTCACCAACGGTGTAGTGCGCGCCCTGCCCCATAGGCTGGAAATCGCCAAGTTCTCCTCGGATCAGGTCGAAGTGGAACAGGCCGTTCAGCCAGTCATAGAGCCCTTGGAACCAGGTGTGGGATTGAAACTCACCGGAGCGAACCAGCGTAGCACTCGGATCGGCTGAAGGACCGAGCGGCTGGCCCGTTGCGAGCGGAAGCTGGAGACCGTTGACAAGCGCTGTAAGCCCTTCGCTGCTGAGAACGCTGCCAAGGCTGTCGGTGAACAGCGGCAGCAGGGCGTAGATCAGGTCATCCGTGCACGGGAACTGAACATCGGCCTGAGTCGTGGTGACATTGTCCTCAACATCAAGAGTCCATGTTCCGGTCCATGGCAGATTGATCGGCTGCAGGTTGAAGTCGAGTGCGATCTCGGCCGCGCCATTTGCGTGAGGTGACAGGAACTGTCCGGCAAATTCGGCAGCGCGATATCGGCGACCGGCCGTCTCTCCTTCCAGACTGATGGTGATCCCACCGTCGCCAGTTCCGGCGGTACCGGAACCCTGGATCGCGAGCGAACCGACCAGCGGGAAGGTTCCTGAAATTGTCCCGCCACCCGTGATCGTTAACGTGAGATGGCTGTCTCCGCGCAGGAAGAATCCGCTGGCATCGATGCCAATTTGAAGATCGAGTCCAAGATCACCACCCCAGGCGACCGTTCCCGAAAGTTCTGCCGACGGTGCCAGACCCGACAGGAGACCAAGCGTGCTCTGATCAAAGGAGGAGCTTCCAGTGAGATGGGCGATGTCGCGGCGATAGCGCAGCAGAATCACATCGCCGGTTTGCGCGGTATCCGGAATATTATGAGTGGCGTCGGTGAAGCCGCCGTCGATGGCCAGGATCTCGAAGCCGAGGTCCTCGAGTGCGCCAATCAATCCGGCAAAACTATTCTGGACTGGGATGGGTGGTGCGCGTTCCTGACTGAGCTTATCCGTAACACCGAGAGTCGTTGTCAAATCACCAGGCAGCACGGGAAGATCCGGCGTATTGAACGATTCACCAAGCTCCGGCAATCGAAGATAGAAAGCGCCCAGACCCGCGTTGAGATCGGTCCGAATCTGGCCAACGCGTTCGGATTCGTTCTGCGCCGAGATCGTAATCGATACCAGCGCGGAACTCGTGCTACCGTGCGTATCTGTGATGGTGTAGTTGAAGGCATCGCTGCCGGCAAATCCAATTTCCGGCGTATAGCGCACGGTGAAGTTTGCATTGATTGTGGCCGTGCCGTGCACTGGCGTCGTGACACTCACAGGAGTCAGAGTGTCGCCATCGGCATCCGAGTCATTCGCGAGCACGGCAATGTCGACTGCCGTGTCCTGTGTCGTCGTCGCAGTATCGGCGACGGCAATCGGCGCATGATTTGTCGGAATAATATCGATTTGAACCAGACCGATAGAAGTCGCTCCGAACAGATCGCGAACCACGTAGGAGAAGAAGTCCGTTCCCGACACGTTCGGCAGCGGATTATAGGTAAATCGGCCGAGCGGATCCTGCAGCACAACGCCCAGACCGGGCTGGGCGAATTGAATCACCTTTAAGGTATCGCCAGGATCGATGTCATTGGCGACCACATCAAAGGTTGCAGACAACGTGTCCTGCAGCGTAACCACAAAATCCTGGACTGCCACCGGATCCTGGTCGCGAGTCACGCCATAGGAAAGAAGTCCCGGACGCGGTCCGAATCGTCCACCCGGAAACGCGAAGCCCTCGTAGTTGAAAAATTCTCCCTGATGGGTGATGTAGCTGATGAGTGGGATCGTATTTCCCGGAAGCGGTTCAAATGCGGCGTCGACAATCAGTTTCAATTTCCCGTCGAACCTGGCAGTTCCCGTGACCGCTAGTCGATCGAAGCTCCCTTGCGCCGCTCCGGCGATCTCCATTTCAAGTACACCGGGCAGAATCTGAGTGAAGTCCCCATTGATGATCAGCAGGCCGACGGACGCACCCGGCGCCACAACGCTGAAATTCACAACGTTGCCGATGATCGTTCCATTGCCGCGCAGAGTGCCAAGGTTCATGCGCAACTCTGGAACGTTGATGGTGCCGTTATCGAGCGTGAGATCGGTCGCGACACTAAGGTCCAGCGCGACGACAAGCGAAGTTGCAACGATGCGTAACGCCTCACTCGTATTGAGCGAATGCGCTTTCGCGATAGCGCCGGAGATGACAATCGTCAGTTCGCCGGGAACATCGATGGTAACGTCGTCGAGTTCGCCGGGAATACGATTCGGGTTCCAGTTCAGTCGGTCGTTCCAGGAAACGCCGTCGCCACCACCATCCCATGCGATTGGCCCGCTGATAATGCTGGTCACCGTGATTCCAAAGCCGCTGCCGGTGAATGATCCGCCCAGGCCGGCAAGATTGGAATCGAACGTGGTGAATGTTCCGGTCGAGGATGCAAACGTCAGGAAGTTGAAGGAATCTCCGACGGTGGGTGAAAATCCGTCGATGAAGTCCACCCGCAATGTGCCGGCTAAAGACGCTGGGCCCGAAACGATCAGGTGATCGTAATCAGCCGGGTTGGTTCCGGCGATATCGATTGCGATCACGCCGGCGGGAGTGTTTGTGAACCCGCCCGTGATGGTCAGTTCATCTGGCGAAACAGTTCCGCTGTTGATGAAATCTGCTTCGATGGTTCCAGACCCGGTGACGGAGCCGTTTGAGAGAGTTTCGATCGAGGGGGCACTAATCGCTCCACCATTAAGTACAATTTTCCCGGAGCTTTCGACGTCATCTCCTCCGATCATGGTGCCGGACCCTACATCGAGAACACCGTGGGCGCCGACGCGGGTGATGGACGCAATCGAGAGGGTGTGACCGGCCAGACTCAGCGTTTGGTTTCCGGCGGAGCCACCGAGTTTCAGCGATCCGATGGCGACGTCGCTTGCCAGCTGGATTGTGAATGTTCCTACTGCGTCGATTTGTACCGCGTCGTGAATGCCGGGTACGGCATTTGTACTCCAGTTCAGCGGATCGTTCCAGGAAACGCCGTCGCCACCACCATCCCAGGACGTTACCGTTAGTGGAGTAGGTTCAATGGAAATCGGAGATCCGATCGCAAGCTGGACGACATTGAATGTGTAGGTCGCAGCGCCGGTATCGAAGCGGCTGCCTTCGAGCAGCAGGGTGTAGGTGCCGGTGTACAACATCGTGAGCGGTCCGGAATCGGAAGTCGTTCCGCTGAAATCGCGATCGAAGACCTGGTTTCCGAACGGATCGACCAGAGCCCACTGCGCACTGCCGCCGCCGGAGCGTGCGGTGATGTCGAAATAGAAGATGTCACCGGCAGTGGCATTGAAGCGATAAAGGTCCGTGCGTGTTGCCGGATCGAGAGCGCCGGAGACCGGAGTGCCGGGTGTGATCCCTGTTGCCGCAGCAAGATCGAGCAGACGGAACGAATAGCTTCCGATGGTATCGACAAGGCCGTCGATGGTCAGTGTGTAATTGCCGGCCATTAGGAAGAGAACGGGATTGCCGAAGTCGTGAGAGTCGGAATTCTGGAAGGATCGTCCACTGAGGAGAGTGCCTGACGGACCGGACAGAGACCAGACGAAGTTGGAATTGTTGGGACCGAAGACATCGAAGTAGAGCCGCGAGGCAGACGCAAGCGAGAACGTGTAGCTGTCGATCTCGCCCTGTTCGTCGATGGCCTCAGAGACGATTCCGCCGAGGACGAGTGGCACCGGATTTAATTCATGACTGACCGGGACAACATTAAAGGTGTAGCTCGCCGTACCGGTATCGAAGCGGCTGCCTTCGAGCAGCATGGTGTAGGTGCCGGTGTACAACAAGGTGAGCGGACCGGAATCGGAGACGGTTCCGCTGAAGTCGCGATCGAAGACCTGGTTTCCGAACGGATCGACCAGAGCCCACTGCGCACTGCCGCCGCCGGAGCGTGCGGTGATGTCGAAGTAGAAGATGTCACCGGCAGTGGCATTGAAACGATAAAGGTCCGTGCGTGTTGCCGGATCGAGAGCGCCGGAGACCGGAGTGCCGGGTGTGATCCCTGTTGCCGCCGCAAGATCGAGCAGACGGAACGAATAGCTTCCGATGGTATCGACAAGGCCGTCGATGGTCAGTGTGTAATTGCCGGCCATTAAGAAGAGAATGGGATTGCTGATGTCGTGAGAGTCGGAATTCTGGAAGGATCGTCCACTGAGGAGAGTGCCGGACGGACCGGACAGAGACCAGACGAAGTTGGAATTGTTGGGACCGAATACATCGAAGTAAAGCCGCGAGGCAGACGCCAGCGAGAACGTGTAGCTGTCGATCTCGCCCTGTTCGTCGATGGCTTCAGAGATGGTTCCACCGAGGGTGAGAACTACCGGATTCAATTCGTGACTGACCGGGACAATATTAAAGGTATAGCTCGCTGTACCGGTATCGAAGCGGCTGCCTTCGAGCAGCATGGTGTAGGTGCCGGTGTACAACAAGGTGAGCGGACCGGAATCGGAGACGGTTCCGCTGAAGTCGCGATCGAAAACCTGGTTTCCGAACGGATCGACCAGAGCCCACTGCGCACTGCCGCCGCCGGAGCGTGCGGTGATGTCGAAATAGAAGATGTCGCCGGCAGTGGCATTGAATCGATAGAGATTCGTGACTGTTGCCGGATCGAGAGCGCCGGAGACCGGAGTGCCCGGTGTGATCCCTGTTGCCGCAGCAAGATCGAGGAGACGGAACGAATAGCTTCCGACGGTATCGACAAGGCCGTCGATGGTCAGTGTGTAGTTGCCGGCCATTAAGAAGAGAACGGGATTGCTGATGTCGTGAGAGTCGGAATTCTGGAAGGATCGTCCACTGAGGAGAGTGCCTGACGGACCGGACAGAGACCAGACGAAGTTGGAATTGTTGGGACCCAACACATCGAAGTAAAGCCGGGAGGCAGACGCCAGCGAGAACGTGTAGCTGTCGATCTCGCCTTGTTCGTCGATGGCTTCAGAGACGGTTCCACCGAGACTGAGAACTACCGGATTCAATTCGTGACTGACCGGGACAATATTAAAGGTATAGCTCGCCGTACCGGTATCGAAGCGGCTGCCTTCAATCAACAGGGTGTAGGTGCCCGATGCATTAAAGCTGATTGGCCCGGAATCGGAGGATGTTCCGCTGAAATCACGGTCGAAGACCTGGTTTCCAAATATGTCCACCAGAGCCCATTGAGCGCTGCCGCCGCCGGTTCGTTCGGTGACGTCAAAATAGAAGATGCTGCCGCCGGCGATCGTGAACCGGTAGAGGTCGGTTCGCGATGCGGGATTCAGAGTGCCGCTGACGGGCGTGCCCGGAGTCACCAGAGTTGCCGACGCCAGATCCAACAGACGGAATGAGTAGGCTCCTGTGATGCCGCTGACGGCGCCTATCGTCAATGCATAGTTTCCAGGGATCAACGACAAGACGGGATTACCAATGTCATGAGAGTCGGAACTGTGGAAAGACCGGCTGCTGATGATGGATCCCGACGGTCCCAACAGCGACCACACAAAGTTGGAATCGTTCGGACTCATAACATCGAAATAGAGCCGCGCACTGGAAACCAGATTGAATGTATAGATGTCCTGTTCGCCGGCCGAAACGCTGTCATTGATTGTGTTGCCCAGCGTCAACGGCGTTCCCGTTGGAAATGGAGGCACGACATCCGTTCCCGTTTTTGTGGCGACAACGGTGTAAGAGCCCGGGGTGGTATCGAAGAAACGTCCTTCGAGAATTAACGTGTAGGTTCCGGCACGAGTAAGCGTGAGAGGCCCGACGTCGTTGCCGGTATTGCTGAAGTCGGTTTCGAAGATGACATTGAGATAGGGATCCACCAGACGCCAGCGGGCGTTGTTGCCGTTGCTGCGCGCCGTGACATCGAACAAGACCTGCTCGCCGCCCGCAATATCAAACTTGTAGAGATCGGACTCATTGGCCGGGTTGAGCGTTCCACTGACGGGCGTGCCCAGAGTCAACTGCTCGGCACCGACCAGATTCAGCAAGCGGAAGGAATAGTCGCCTGTAACGCCCAGGCCGCCGAATACGATCAGCGAGTAACTGCCGGAACCCAGTTGCAGGATGACCGAACCATCAATGGAGTCGGAATTGGTCATTGCCCGGCTGCCAGAGACAACACCGGGAGGTCCGACGAGGAACCAGTTGATGGAACTGTTGTTGGTCAAGCTGTCGAAGTAGAGCCGCGTGGCAGTCGGAAGGTTAAAGGTATACCGGTCGTTCTCGCCCTGTTCCTCGATCGCCTCGGTGACAGTCGCTCCAAGCGTGAGCGTGACGGGATTGATTTCATCGCTGACTGGCACGGCGAGGATGGTGTAGGTCCCCGGAGTCGTATCGAAGAATCGCCCTTCGAGAATCAGCGTGTAGGTTCCGGCCCGAGTAAAGGTAATAGGTCCGGTATGGCTGTTGGTACTGCTGAAGTCGGTCTCGAAGACGACATTGAGATACGGATCCAGCAGACGCCAACGGGCATTGTTGCCGTTGGTTCGAGCCGTGATTTCGAAAAAGATTTTCTCGTTACCGACGAGGTTGAACCGATAGAGATCGGATTCATTTGCCGGGTTGAGCGCGCCACTGGCGGGAGTGCCCATGGTCAGGGGCAGGGCATCGGCCAGGTTGACCAGACGGAACGAATACGCCCCGGTGGTTGCGCCAATTCCGAAGACGCCAAGGGAGTAGTTGCCTGGAATCAGATTCAAGACGATGGAGCCATCAATGGAATCGGAACTGGTGATGGGCCGGCTGCTGACGACGGTGCCTCCCGGACCGATCAAATACCAGTAGATGGAGCTGTTGTTGATCAGGCTGTCGAAGTAGACGGTCGTGGGTGAAGCCAGATTGAACGTATAGGTATCGGTCTCGCCCTGTTCGTCAATCGCTTCGCTGACGGTTCCGCCAAGGGTCAGCGTAACCGGATTCAGTTCGTCCGACACCGGCACCGCAACGACGGTGTAGGAGCCTGGGGCGGTATCGAAGAAGCGGCCTTCCAGAATTAACGTGTACGTTCCGGCGCGACTCAGAGTGTACGGTCCGACATCGTTATTAGTACTGTTGAAGTCGGATTCGAAGAAGACATTGAGATAGGGATCCAGCAATCGCCAGCGGGAATTGTTGCCATTGCCTCGCCCGGTGATGTCGAAAAAGACTTTCTCCCCACCGGCAATATCAAACTTGTAGAAATCGGATTCATTCGCCGGGTCGAGCGTGCCGCTGACTGGAGTGCCCAGGGTCAGAGGCAGGGCATCGGCCAGGTTGATTAGTCGGAACGAGTAACTTCCAGTGGTGGCACCGATACCAAAAACGCCGAGGGAGTAGTTGCCTGGAGTCAGATTCAAGATGATGGAACCATCGATGGAATCGGAACTGGTGATGGGCCGGCTGCTGACGACGGTGCCGGCGGGACCGATCAGATACCAGTAGATGGAACCGTTGTTGACCAGGCTGTCAAAGTAGACGGTCGTGGGTGTAGCCAGGCTGAACGTGTAGGTGTCGGTCTCGCCTTGTTCGTCAATTGCTTCGCTGACGGTTCCGCCGAGGGTCAGCGTGACCGGGTTGAGTTCATCGGACACCGGTACCGCAACAATGGTGTAAGAGCCCGGAGCGGCATCGAAGAACCGTCCTTCGAGTATCAAGGTGTAGGTTCCGGCGCGACTCAGCGTGTACGGCCCGACATCGTTGTTGGTACTGTTGAAGTCGGATTCGAAGAAGACATTGAGATAGGGATCCAGCAATCGCCAGCGGGAATTGTTGCCATTGCCGCGCGAAGTGATGTCGAAGAAGACTTTCTCCCCGCCGGCAATATCAAACTTGTAGAAATCGGATTCATTCGCAGGGCTGAGCGTGCCACTGACGGGAGTGCCCAGGGTCAGAGGCAGGGCATCGGCCAGATTGACCAGACGGAACGAATACCCTCCGGTGGTTGCGCCAATTCCGAAGACGCCAAGGGAGTAATTGCCTGGAATCAAATTCAAGACGATGGAACCATCGATGGAATCGGAACTGGTGATGGGCCGGCTGCTGACGACGGTGCCAGCGGGACCGATCAGATACCAGTAGATGGAACCATTGTTGACCAGGCTGTCGAAGTAGACGGCTGTGGGTGAAGCCAGACTGAACGTATAAGTATCGGTCTCGCCCTGTTCGTCAATCGCTTCGCTGACGGTTCCGCCAAGGGTCAGCGTGACCGGGTTGAGTTCATCGGACACCGGCACCGCAACGATGGTGTAGGAACCGGAAGCGGCATCGAAGAACCGTCCCTCGAGAATCAAGGTGTAGGTTCCGGCGCGACTCAGCGTGTACGGCCCGACATCGTTGCCGACATTGTTGAAGTCGGTTTCGAAGAAAACATTGAGATAGGGATCCAGCAATCGCCAACGGGAATTGTTGCCATTGCCGCGCGAGGTGATGTCGAAAAAGACTTTTTCGCCACCGGCAATATCAAACTTGTAGAAATCGGATTCATTCGCCGGGTCGAGCGTGCCGCTGACGGGAGTGCCCAGGGTGAGAGGCAGGGCATCGGCCAGATTGACCAGGCGGAATGAGTAAGTTCCGGTAATGCCGCCGCTGCGGAAGACGCCGAGGGAGTATATCCCTGGAATCAGACTCAAAACGATGGAGCCGTCGATCGAGTCGGAACTGGTGAGAGGCCGGCTGCTGACGACGGTGCCACTGGGACCGATTAGAAACCAGGAGAGGGAACTGTTGCTGGTCAGGCTGTCGAAGTAAACGCGAGTGGTTTCCGTCAGCGTAAAAACAAAGGTGTCGATCTCGCCTGCGTCTTCAATGGAATCGAAAACAGTCGCGTTGAGCGCCATCGCGGTGCCGGTCGGTGGAGGAGGCGGCGGCGTGTTGCCCTGGAAGACGACATTAAATGTATAGCTCGCCGTACCCACATCGAATCGGCTTCCTTCAATAAGGATGGTGTAGACGCCCGTCGTCGAGAGGGTGTGTGGCCCGGAATCGGAAGTCGTATTGTTAAAGTCTCGGTCGAAGACCTGATTTCCGAACGGATCCATCAGGGCCCATTGCGCGCTGCCACCCCCACTGCGCGCCGTCACGTCGAACAGGAACTTGTCCCCGGCTGCGGCGTTGAACTTATAGATGTCCGTTTCCGTGGCCGGACTTAAAGTTCCCGCCACTGGATTACCGGGGGTAATGACGGTGGCACCGGCCAGGTTCAGCAGGCGGAAGGCATATGTTCCAGTCGCATCCACGATTCCGTCGATCGTGATCGTGTAATTTCCAGCGATGAGGTTGAGGACGGGATTTCCAATATCGTGGGAATCCGTTCCGTTGAACGACCGGTTACTCACGGCGGTACCCGCCGGGCCGACGAGGCTCCAGACGAAGTTCGAATTGTTCGGGCTCAGTGCATCGAAGTACAGCCGCGCGCTATCTGCCAGGGCGAAGGCGTACGTGTCGGTTTCACCCGGAAGGCTGATGATGCCGATGATGTTTTGTCCGGCCTGAATGGCTCCCTTGCCGGTCACTGTTGTGCCGGTTTGCGACAAGGTTCCCGAGACCGTAACGACTCCGTTTAATGTCAGCGTTCCGCCGGAGAGTGTGAGATCGCCATCGATTTCTCCATCGCCACCCAGGGAGAGCGTTCCTCCGGAGAGGACGATCGACTCGTCGCTGACGAGCAATCGTGCCACTGCCGAACCGCTGCTTATAGTAATGATGGGATTGGAGGAATCGCGGCGGATCAGGACATCGTCGCTCGCCGTGGGAAGTCGGGACACACCGATGGAGTCGAGCCAATTGCCGGCGACATCCCAGGAACCGTCCGTGTCCACGTTCCAGAAAATCGTGGGAGAGATTGTGAGTGCATTCTCAGAAGGAGGACCGTTTGCAGTGTGAAGCGTTTCCACCAAATGGTCTGAAATCGGATTCCGTCGGATTCCCGGTCGAACTCCGGCTTGCATGAAACCGCTTTCGGTATGTTCGAGTCCGAGGTAGTGACCCAACTCATGAACCAGTATCGTCAGCAGGTCGACACGATCTTCGGCCGGGCTTCCCGCATCGGAGACGAGGTCGGAATCTTCCTGGTGGAACTCGACATCATCGGCCGGAGTCTGGTCGACAAACCAGCCAATGCCACCGCCATTCCAATCGATTCGAATTTTCTCTTCGGTCGTTTCGGCAAGCGTCCATCCCGGCAGGTCCACGACTTCAATTTCCACATCGCGGGCGTTTTGCAGGAGTGCGGGATCCAGGTTCAGCGATTGAAGCCGATCGACTGCCTCGTCGACAAGAGGCTGCAGTGCTTTATGGTCGACCCACTCCGCGGGGTCGATTTTCAGGATCAGAGGGGCGTTCTGCTGCGACTGGTCTTGAGGAAGTACTTCGGTGAGGACATCCGCACTCAGAAGAACGCGGGCTTCGAGAGCTTCGATACGAAAATGTCCGTTCGTAACGCGGCGAACGCTTAAGCCCGCATCCTGCGGAGGCAGACTGGCAGCTGCCCGATTCATTTCTCGAAAAACTTGCTTCATCGCAGATCAAAGCGCCGCCCCAAACGCCGACAATGAAATTTCGTTGGAGCCTGTGTTTTAAATTACTTAGGAATGAGTGTCAATAGACACTTCTGTTGCAGGCATGAAAATGGGGCCAGACGTGTCATTCCCCTTTTTTTCTGCGGGAAAAAAGGGGAATGACACGTCTGGCCCCATTTTATTCGTCTTGTATTCCACGCGCTGTCAGTGTCAGATAACGAATGGCTATGGGCGATCAACTTACTCGCGAGCGAAGCACAGCGCTGGTCTTTTACGGATTCATTCTGCTGCTGGCTTATCTGGTGTATCTGGTTTGCAGGCCGTTCCTTCGACCATTGATCTGGGGCGCGATTATCGCCGCCTATTTCTATCCCCAGTACCGTGGTCTTCAAGCACGCTTTGGCCGAAATCGCGCCGCGACCATCAGCACAATCTTTGTGGGGCTGCTCATCGTTATACCTTTCGTGCTGATCGTGATCGCGTTTGTGCAACAGGCCAACGAGACATTTGGGACCATAGATTTATCGTCGAGTTCGGCTGGAATGGCGAAGCTCGAGAAAGCATGGATCTGGGCGCAGAACCATGATCTGGGCGTCAGTCTCGGAACGTTTGAAGAGGCGAAGCGGAAGGCGACCATGTGGCTCACCGGTGTAGTGACGCAGGCTTTCGGTGACCTTGTGAAGAATGTGATGGCGATGGTTGCAAATCTGGCCATCAGCCTCTTCGCCATATTCTTCTTCTTCCGGGATGGCGAAATCATCATGAACCGCGTTCGACGGGTGCTTCCCTTCGAAGCGTCATTCAGCGACAAGCAGATCGCCAAGACCAGCGATCTGATTCGCGCCAGCATCACCGCCACGTTCGTGGTGGCGATTATCCAGGGCAGTCTTGGCGGCATTACCTTCGCATTGCTTGGGCTGGGCGCTCCTATTTTTTGGAGCGTCATGATGACGTTCTTCGCACTTCTGCCATTAGGCGCAGGAGTGATCTGGGTCCCCTTCGCCGGATGGTTGCTCCTGACCGGTCATATCGGTCGTGGCATTGCTTTGCTTGCGATCGGCGCAGGCGTTATCGGCCTCGTCGACAATTTCCTTCGGCCCATCATTCTGAGTGGGCGCACTCAAATGAATGGATTGCTGGTCTTTATCAGTCTGCTTGGGGGAATCGCGGCATTCGGTTTGTTGGGTCTCGTCCTTGGACCGGTGATCATGGCTGCCGCCGTTAGCTGGATGAACGCGTATGCCACCGATCGTCCAGTGCAGGCCGTCAGCCTTGAAAGCACGGAGAAGCAACCCACCGGAACTAGGTGAACCGGATCTCCACCTGCATAAAAGCCATACCTTCGGGAACCACGGTCAGCGACAGGTAGTTCTTTCCAAGAAAGCCACGGATGTCGTCCACTGCGGCAGCATCGATGGCATCGATTTGAATCGAGAGCCTGTGGACGTCATCGCTGGTCACGATTTCGCATTCGTGTGCGCGAACACGCTTCAGCAGGAAATTCAGTTGCTGAAGGAAGGGGGCATAACTCGTGTCGGGTTTCGTCCGTGTAATCGATTCACGGGGCAGCCAGCAGCGCTTATCGCCCGGGTAGAGAACCTTTGAATTGCTTCGTTTTATTTCGATAACCAGCCCGGGATCGTTCGTGATCTCGAGCTGGTCTCGATGGTATTTGGACCGGCATTCGACGAAGTCGCCGACGTGAATGTTTTCGGGTTTCACGAGCCTACGGCGTTGGACCGGAGCAACCATCCGGCTGAATGGCGTTCAGGTCGATGTGGGCATTTTCGCCGCATGTCGCGCAGTTGGGATCGCGTCGAACCTTGAGAGTTCGGAACGTCATGGCCAGAGCATCGTAGGCCAGGTACCGTCCGACCAGGGGTTCCCCGATGTTCAGCAGAACCTTGACGGCTTCGGTTGCCTGAATCAATCCCACGACCCCGGGCAGAATACCCATCACTCCGGCTTCATCGCAGCTCGGCGCGAGATCCGGCGGTGCCGGGTGCGCAAAGATGCAGCGGAAGCATGGGCCCTGATAGGGAATGAATGTGGAGATCTGTCCGTCAAATCGAAAGATGCTGCCATAGCAAACAGGTTTGCGGAGCATCACGGCCGCATCGTTGACCATGTAGGCCGTCTGGAAATTGTCGGATCCGCTGATGATGACGTCGTAGTCTTTGAAGATATCGAGGACGTTGGAAGCATCCATGCGCAGGTTGTATGTGCGAACTTTCACGTCGGGATTCACTTCGAAAAGTGTTCGCCTTGCGGAATCGACCTTGGGCATGCCGACAGAAGATGTCCAATGAAGAATCTGCCTCTGGAGATTGGATTCATCGACCGTGTCGCTGTCGATGATGCCGATGGTCCCAATGCCGGATGCCGCGAGATAAACACCTGCCGGGGAGCCCAGTCCGCCGGCGCCGACCAGAAGAACCTTGCTCGCCATGAGCTTCAGCTGACCGGCTTCCCCGATTTCCGGAATCTTCAGATGGCGGCTGTAGCGCGCCAGTTTGTTCTTCGAGAGCTTTTCGGGAACGATAAACGGCATTCCGCCGTTTTTCCATTCGCCATATCCGCCCGCCATGGAGACGACGTTGGTATAGCCCATATCCTGGAGCGTTTTCGCGGCATAGGCCGAACGGGTGCCGCCGGCGCAGTAAACAATGATGGGTTTGGTACGATCTTCAACGGCCTTCTCGACCCGGACTTCCAGAAACCCCCTTGGCAGATGGGTCGCTCCGGGAAGATGTCCCTCATCCCATTCTTCTTTTTCGCGGACGTCCAGGACGGCAATGTTGGGGTCCAGTTTGATTCGGGTGTCCACTTCCTGAATATTGGCTTCGCGGATTTGCTTTTTGACGTTGAGCAGCATGTCTCGAGAATTCATAGTCATCGTCTCTTAAATTTACACCACTCGTCCAGCGGCGGGGCGGAAATTGGGTTTTCGGGCTGTCTCCGGGGATACGGGAATTTTGAAATCGGATGATCTCGAAATCGGACGAATCCTGCATTTAGAAACCCGAAATCAGAAATCTCAAGTCGGACGACCCGAACGGAACTCGTCCACAGATCGTCCAATTTGAGGTTTCTGATTTCGGGTTTCTAAATGCAGGATTCGTCCGATTTCGAGATCATCCGATTTCACGATTTCCCAGAATCTTCCCGGCGTGCATTCCCCCACCAAGCGTCGCCTCGAATCCTCAAACCATCCAGCGTCTCCTGCATCTTTCCGTGAAGCGCGCGAAGTTCGTCTTCGGTCGATCCCGCCGGGGCCCAGATCGGTTCCGCCTGCAGGACAACCGCTTCGGTAAACGGCCGCGGAATTTGAAATTCATCCCAACTCTTCAGCTGAAGCTTGTGCCTCAGTGAAATGTGGAAACAGAAAACGGCCGCGCCAGTTTTGAAGGCGAGCAGAATGGGACCCTGCTTGGCGATATAGCGTGGTCCGCGTGGACCGTCGATCGTGAAAGCGGCGTCTTTTCCATGCCGGATGTCGCGCACCAGCTGAGCCAGCGCCCGGAAACCTCCGCGGGAACTGGACCCGCGAGCGACGCCATAGCCCAAACGCTGAATGCATTGCGCGATGCCTTCACCGTCCAGATTTTGACTGGTCATGACAACGATGCCACGATTTCGCCAGTAGTAGGTCGATGGGAAGATGCGGCCATGCCAGAACGCGAAGATGGCGCGATGGCCCGATTTCAGGATGGAGTCGTAGTGGTTCTCGCCAACCGTATGCCAGCGAATTGTTCGCCCGATCGCGGCAATGACAATGTATCCAGCCCAGCCGATGAGTCGCGCTTTGAAGCGTTCTGCAGGCGTGAACGATCGAGCGTCCTTCTCGGACTCCATCGCGTCCTGTGAACCCTTTCCTTACGAGGAGGTGGCAACTACCCGGTGATTTTCCCGCAGCAGTCGTGCCATTTCTTCGCGGGTCTTGCGCTCGCGAATGCCGCTGTTGTGTTGGATCCAGAAGCGCGAGGCTTCCGCAAGGATCTGATCATGTGGCGGAAATCCCATGCTGGCGCCCACCTTATTGGCTTCATGAGCTCCCCGAATCAGAACCCGCCCGTGCATGATGGAAATGACGCCGAAAAGTGGTGCATCTACCGTGACCAGAGTGCAGGATCGATCCGAAAATGCCTGGAGCTGTTCCAGGGTGATATCGAGCATAGGCCGTCGAGCATAAAACAAATGGTCGCCGTCGCTAAGCGATTATTTGGATCGACAGCCCCGTGAACGACAGCGAAGTAAATGGCAACCGAAGTGCTCTTGCGTATTCAGGAGGTTCTATGATCTGTCCTGCTTGTAAAAGTGAAAATGAGATGGCGTATTCGGCTCTAATTCATGGCGTTGTCTGCCAGGAACCACATTGCGGCCTTGAATTGCCGATGGAACACTGCGAACTTGCAATCATTCTGGCAGCCTCGATAGAAGATCACGTCTACGCGTAATACAATGCGAGCGTGAAGTTGCTTCTGTTCGACGTCGACCAAACGCTCATCAGTACCGGTGGCGCGGGGATTCGTGCCCTGAATCGGGCTTTTCAGAAGTTGTATTCCGTCGAAAATGCCATGGAAGGAATACTTCCTCACGGCAAAACGGATCCCGGCATTATTCGGGAAATACTCCACAGTCATCCCATCCCAGCGATTAGTGACGGATTTCCGACATCCCTGACGGCTGTCCTGGAGTCCTATATCGAATTTCTGGATGCCGAGATCGAAAGCACGCCCTCATACAAAATCCTGCCTGGAGTTGAAGCCATACTCAATACTCTTGCCGGACGATCGGATCTCGCGATTGGTCTCGCCACGGGAAATGTTGAAGCGGGCGCCCGAATCAAACTTGAACGCGGAAATCTGAACCGATACTTCCCATTCGGAGGTTTCGGGTCGGATTCGGAAGACCGCACGGAACTGGTCCGCCATGGAGCCGAGAAGGCTGCGGCGTATTTAGGCCAAATGCCTGCTCCCTCCGACGTGTTTGTCATCGGTGACACTCCACGTGACATATTTGCGGGTCGTGAAGCCGGGTTTCTGACAGTCGGTGTTGCAACAGGGAAATATTCCAAGGCAGAGTTGGACGAGGCGGGTGCAACAGTCTCGATTTCGGATTTTCAAAACGAGCGCGATCAGTTCTTTCGCACGACGCGCATCGAATAGATATCCACAGGCTCAAGCGGCTTTTCGTTGTCGTTCGGAACCGCGGAAATTTTCGAAACCACATCCATTCCTTCCACGACTTTTCCAAACACGGTATAGACACCATCCAGCGCCGGTTGATCGCCAAGCACGATGAAAAACGATGTGGCGCCGCTGTCGAGTGCCTCTCCGCGCGCCATCGATACGATGCCCGCCTGGTGCTTGACGTCGTTGAGTTCAGCCTTGATTGTGGTGACGTACTTTCTCATATCGAAAGTCAGTGGCTCTTTCCGCGTGTTCAGATCGCCCGCCTGAATCACGAAACCTGGTGCGATGCGGTGAACGGCGCTCTTGTCGTAGGCGCCTGAACCGGTCAGTTGCAGAAAGTGACGCACATGGTTCGGCGCCTTATCCGGCATGAGGTCGATGACGATCTTTCCTTTCGACGTCTCCATCACAACCTGGAATTGTTTGAGCTGTTCGATGGTTTCTTCGCTGTACGGTGTCGGCACGGGCGGGGGAGTACGCCGTATCGTGATGTTCTTGATTTCAATCCGATCCTTTGCAGTCTTGTTGTCGTCGACAGGTGTCATCGAAATCTTGTCCAGAACATCCATGCCATCGACGACATACGCAAACGGTGTGTATTGACCATTCAACTGAAGCTGATCGGAAAGGCAGATGAAAAACTGTGAGCCCGCGCCATCGGGTTTTCCGGGCAGAGTTGTCGCGACAACCGTCCCTGCCTTCAACGGAAGCGTGAGAGCTTCCCGCTTCAGTCCCATATCGAAGCCGCCGCTGCCGTATTTGTTCCGCGCGTTCGGGTTCCGAGTTTCGGGGTCTCCGCCCTGAACGACTCCGTGAGCAAGCATGGTATGGAACGACGTTCCGTTGTAGAAGCCCTGTCGCGCCAGTTCCAGAAATTTCCGAACATGATTGGGCGCATCATCGGCATGAAACTGAAGAATGAAGGTGCCGGACGTGGTTTCGACCACGGCTTGCAGGTCCTTTGGGTTTTCCTGCTGCGGCATCAAGAGAAGAAGGAAAAGCATGATCGACATCGCGGAGTCATTCTACACGACTCCCCTCCTGGAACAGGAGGGGACGGCGAGCCCGGCGAGCCGGGGAGGTAGACAAGTTCAAACAGAAAATTAGTTTGAGACTTCACCTACCACCCCGGCCTTCGGCCACCCCTCCTGTGCCAGGAGGGGAATCGGTTCGCACATTTTCAAATTGACCGATCAGCCATCAGCCAAGGATGGGCTTGACATGGAATTCAAGGCCCCGGATACTCACAGGCTGGCCTGATAAGGCCCATCCTGACAGGAGAATAGCGGAATGAGTGAAACCTTGAGTGGAGCAGAATTTAAGAAGCAATTGCGTGAAGGCCGTCCCAAAATTGGACTGTTCCTGAACTCGCATAGTCCGACGGTTGCCGACCAGATGGCGCACAGCGGATATGACTGGCTGCTGGTCGATTCCCAACATGGTCCGATGGGTTACGAATCGCTTTCGGCCATGCTTGGAGCAATTTCCAATGGCGGGGCGAAATCGCTGGTTCGTGTTGCCGGTTATCACGATCGAGGCGGAATTCAGCAATCGCTGGATCTGGGCGCCGACGGTGTTCTGGTTCCCTATATCAATACCGCAGAGGAAGCGCGACAGGCTGTCAGTTGCTGCAAATATCCGACCGCCGGGACACGATCTGTTTATTTTCCCCAACGCAGTATGAATAAGGCCGGACTTCTCGGTTATGCCGGCGCATCCAACGACAACACCATAGTCGCGCTTCAGGTCGAGACCGCCGACTGCATCAAGAACATCGATGAAATCGCGGCAGTTCCGGGCGTCGACCTTCTGTTCCTGGGTCAGAACGACTTATGCATGTCGATGGGCCTGTTCGAGAAGTACAAGTTTCCGGATATGTACACGTCGCCGGAATTGACGGCTGCGACCGACAAACTCAAGGCTGCTGCGAAGAAGAACAACGTGATTCTGGGCTTGTTCCTGTTTGGGACCGCACGCGTCGGTGAGTTCCTGGAAAAGGGCTTCCCGCTGATCAGTCTCGGAAACGAATTGCATCACATGCTGACTCAGGCCACGGCTTACGTTAAGGATGTGGAAACGGTATCCAAGACGAAAGGCAAGGCCTGGACGCGTCGCGACACGTCCCTTATGTAATCATGAACGTCGTCGACAAGATTTCCCGCCTTCGAATTGAAACTGCTTTCGAGGTCCTGGTCAAAGCCAGGGCTCTCGAAGCGCAGGGCCGCAGCATCATCCATCTGGAAATTGGAGAGCCGGATTTCCCGACGCCTAGACACATCGTCGAAGCCGGGATGCGCGCGCTCGATGAGGGTCATACGAAATATGGCCCGACGCCGGGTCTGCCGGAGTTTCGCGACATGATCGCCGCGCATGTATCCCGCTCGCGTGGGATCAAAGTGGACGGCGCGAATGTCTGCGTGGTTCCGGGCGGAAAGCCCATCATGTTCTTCACCATGATCGCCTTGCTTGAAGAAGGCGATGAGGTGATTTATCCGGATCCGAGTTTTCCAATTTATGAGTCGATGATACGGTTTCTCGGGGCGAAGCCGGTTCCCATTCCCCTTGTGGAAAACCGGGGATTCTCCTTCGACCTGGATGTCTTCCGCCAAAAGCTCTCGGAAAAGACGAAATTAATTATCCTGAATTCGCCGGCAAATCCGGCGGGCAGCGTGATTCCAAAAGAAGATCTCAAGGCAATCGCGGATATGGTTCGCGACAAAGACGTCATGATTCTCAGTGACGAGATCTATTCGCGGATTTATTACGATGCCGAACCCACATCCATTACCAGTTTCGATGGCATGGTGGAGAAGACCATCATTCTGGATGGGTTTTCAAAGACCTACTCCATGACCGGTTGGCGACTGGGGTTTGGCGTCATGCCGCTGTGGCTGGCGGATGCGGTGAACATTCTGACGGTGAATTCCAACTCCTGCACCGCGAGTTTCACGCAACGCGCCGGAATGGCGGCGCTGTCCGGGCCTCAGGACGCCGTGACGGCAATGGTCGCGGAGTTTAAAAAGCGCCGCGACGCTATCGTGAAAGGCTTGAACGAAGTTCCCGGATTCCGCTGTCAGTTGCCGTCCGGAGCCTTCTACGCGTTTCCAAACGTCAGCGGAACGGGGATTCCCTCGAAGGAACTAGCCGATGTTTTGTTGAATGAGGCTGGAGTGGCATGCCTCAACGGAGCTGGTTTCGGGAAGTACGGCGAAGGGTACATTCGATTCAGCTACGCTAATTCGCTTCCCAATATTCTGGAAGCCGTGGATCGCATCCGGAAGATATCCGGCCGTTGGGCGAAGAAGTAAATCGGGGAATCGGACAAATTCAAAATCGCACGATTCCAAAATTTCCAATCCAAAATTTAAAAATGGACGATCCGATAGGAACTCCGTCGGAACGTCCATTTTTAAATTTTGGATTGGAAATTTTGGAATCGTGCGATTTTGAATTTGTCCGATTTCCGGCCTTCCTCCCTATACCGCCGGATTTTTCAATCTGTACAACACCTGACGACGGAGTCGGTGTCCTTCGGGCAGTCTCGGATGATTGAAGTCGTCGGCCGGATTAGTTGTCATCCCCAGTCGTTCCATCAGCCGCCGCGACGGTGCGTTTTCGGGAGCGGTGAACGAAACCAGTGCGTCGAGTCTCAATCTCTTGAATGCGTATTCGATGATGGCGCGTGAGCCTTCGGTTGCCAGTCCCTTCTTCCAGTAGGGTTCGTCAATACGCCATCCGATTTCCACGGCCGGTGTGAAGTGGGCCTGGAACGTTGTCCGGTGCAGTCCGATGAATCCAATAAGTGTCCCGGTTTCTTTCAGCTCCGCGGCGAACAGCCCAAAGCCGTAATTTTCAATATCGGACTCGGCGCGATCGATAAATTGATCGCTTTCCTCGCGTGTCAGGCAGCCCGCAAAAAATTCCATGACGCGGGGATTGGCATTCATTTTCGCGAACGGTTCGCGATCGGAGTCCTTCCAGCGTCGGAGCACAAGACGTTCGGTTTCCAACATGGTTTGGATTGTACATTCTCGTATACTGTTCCGCACCGGAGGAATCATGAAGACTGACGATTGCATCCTGTTCAGCGGCGCGGCCAACGGAGCCGAAGCCGCTTTTGGCGCTGCGGCCGAGCGCCATGGCATCGAGGAAGTCAATTTCACGTTTGAGGGACACAGCGACACACGCACTCGAGGAATTCGCGTGCTGACTCACGCGGAACTGCAGCAGGGCGACGTCAGCCTGACGTATGTCAGCCGCCTCATGAACCGGACTTTTACCGACAGCCCGCTCTTCCGGAAAATTCTTCAGAGCATCTGGCATCAGATCAACAATGGCCAGGAAGTTTACGTGGTTGGTCATATTTTAAAGGATGGAACCGTGAAGGGTGGAACCGGCTGGGGCGCCGAGTTTGCGAAATTGTGCAACAAGCCTCTGTTTGTGTTCGATCAGGATGTGGATGGCTGGTTTCGTTGGACGGGCGATGCATGGGTGTCGGATACGGGCCCAACGATCACGCATCAGAGAATTGCCGGAACCGGAACGCGCGTCATCAAGCCGAATGGCGTGCGAGCCATCAACGAATTGTTCGATCGATCGTTTGGCCGCTAGCCGATGAATAATGAGTACTGGCTGAAGCGTTGGAATGAGAATCGAATCGGTTTTCACAAGGCGGGTGTCAATCCGCTTCTTGAAGAATTTCTTCCACAGGTAATAAAAGTTCCCGGACGCACGCTGGTTCCCCTGTGCGGAAAGAGCGCAGACCTCGCATGGCTCGTGTCTCAAGGCCACCAGGTGGTTGGTGTGGACGTTTCCGAAATTGCGGCCAGGGCATTTGCATCGGAGCAGGGAATTGCCATGACGGTTGCGAACGAGCCGCCGTTTAACGTCTTCCGCGGGGAGCGTATTGCGTACTATGTCGGAGATTTCTTCAACATTAAGCCGGAACGTATCGGCCGCTTCGATCTGATTTACGATCGAGCGGCGCTGATTGCGCTGCCGCGCGAGAGGCGAGCGGAGTATGCGCAATATCTGAAGTCACTTCTTGCTGCCGGTGGCCAGATGCTGTTGATCTCTCTCGAATACGATCCGAAGAAAATGGAGGGGCCGCCATTTGCAGTGACCGAATCCGAACTCCGCGGACTCTTCAAGGAACTGACCATGGTGAAACTCCATGAGTACGACTGCATCGATGAAGAGTCCCGCTTCAAGGAGCGTGGTCTCGATTGGATGAAAGAAGTCGTCTACCGAATCGGTTAGAAAAAGGGGCCAGACGTGTTATTCCCCTTTTTTCTGAAGAAAAAAGGGGAATAACACGTCTAGCCCCTTTTTTCGGAAAATCCCTCTCCCGACGGGAGAGGGTGGCCCGCGCGAGCGGGCCGGGTGAGGGGTACAACAATCATTTCCACTCGTGTTTGGGATACTTCCGTTTCAACTCCGACTTAATGCTGGGATAGTGCTCCTTCCAAAAGTTTGCCAAATCCTGTGTCACCTGAACCGGCCGCATACTGGGCGCCAGGATATGCACGCTGAGCGGCACGCGGCTCATTCCGATCCGCGGTGTCTGCGTCACACCAAATAATTCCTGAATCCGAAGCGAAATGAACGGCGGCGAGGCCGCGTCGTAAGTCACCTTCGGTGTTCTGCCATTCGACAGCGTGATCCGCTCTGGCGCGTGCTTGTCCAGCAATCCGCGCTGTTCGGCCGACAACCACGATTTCACCGCCGATCGTACATCCAGATCTTTCAAGTCTTTGTACCCCGCCGACCCAAGACAGAACTGTTCCAGGATATGCCGCCGGTCGTCATCCTGAATCGGCGGAAGCTGCAACTCCGGGCACCATCGCGCCAGCAGATTCAGCCTCACGATCCACTGCGTCACGCCATGATCCCAGCTCGGCAGTTGCAGCCGGCCCGACATGATTTCTTCTGAGAGCAGGCGGGCAGCCGCATCGGCCGGCGGTGGTTCGACCCGTTTCTCAGACACAGCCAGGTCACGGAATCGCAGAACGTCGGCGGCCTGAACTCGTCGGGTGGCAGAATCGAACTCGACCTGAACATTCGACTGCATATCGCCGGGGAATATTTCCTGCAGCCATTCGATGGGAATCGCTGTCGCGAGCGAGAGAATTGTATTCACATCGCCCTGGCGTCCGCCGATCTCGCGGATCTCCGCTGCCACCAGAAGTGAACTGCTCCGGACGACACTTTCCTTTGCGAGCGTTCCTCGTCGTCCGTGGACGAGTGCGCAACGCAACGTGCCCTCGTCCACGCGGCGTGCGACGCGGTCGCTGAAGCCAATCAGGATGCACTTTCTCAGGGCCTCCAGGTTTTCGGTTCGTTGAATGTGCAGACCTTCGTCCCTGGCGATGCGTAGAAACTGTTCGAGCAACGGACCCACCTGTCGAGCGGTGACGGCATGAATGCCGTGCTGGCGGAGTGCGTCCAACCGGAACTGATTGGCCTCGGCGAAGTTCCATGCGCGAATTAGGATTTCAAAGTCTGAAGTGCCCTCATCGACGATATCGCCGAAAAGATCTTCGCGCGACGACTCCACATTCTGGTCCGGCCGGCGTAGTACCAGGTCTCTCCCCTGCGTCAGCGCAGCCACGAGGCAAGCCTCATAAACGCAGCCGAACTGCTGCGCGGCAATCAGCATGCGCGCGTATCGTGGGTGAACCGGGAACGCGAGCATGCGCTGTCCAAGCGGCGTGATTGCGGTGAAATCTCCGGAAGTTTCCAGTGCGCCCAAATCCACCAGAAGTTCTTCCGCGTGGTTCAGTGCCGCTGGGCCGGGCGATTCCAGCCAGCGGAACTGTCGAAGGTCGCCCACACCGGCCGACTTGAGAGTCAGCACCACTTCGGAGAGATCCAGCCGCTTGACCTCCGGCAATTCCTGCACGGGACGTTCGTCGTGCTCGGCCTGCGACCACAGCCGCATGCACTGACCCGGCGCCGTCCGACCCGCTCTCCCGGTTCGCTGGTCGGCGCTGGCCCGGCTGATTTTCTCGACGAGCAACGTGTTGATGCCGCGGTTTGGATCGTAGCGGGGAATCCGGGCAAGTCCACTGTCGATGACGAGTCCGACGCCATCGATGGTGATCGAAGTCTCCGCGACGTTCGTGGCGACGACAACCTTGGGTTGATCGTATCGTGCGACAGCGGCGTCCTGGTCGCGAGGCGTCAGTTCTCCGTGCAACGGAAGCAGCACGTAACCTTTCGAAGCCTTCGTCTGGCGTATGGCTTCGATGGTCCGGCTGATTTCGTATCCGCCCGGCATGAAGACCAGCACATCCTTTGCGCCGTCACCTGGACTGAAACGGGAAAATGCCTCTGCCGCCAGATCCCATACTGGAGGAGAGTTGGTACCGAGCCGCTTTGGCAGGTAGTCGACGCTTACCGGAAACGTCCGCCCGGATGAGCTCAGGACCGTGCACGGATCGAGATATTGCTTCAGCGATCCGGCATCGAGAGTCGCCGACATCACGATGAGAATCAGGTCTGGCCGATGCTGCTCCTGAATGTCGAGCGCGCGGGCCAGCGTGATGTCTCCGTAAAGATGCCGTTCGTGGAATTCATCGAAGACAATGGCTTGAATGCCATGGAGCGATGGTTCCTGTATGAGTTGCCGAAGAAGGATTCCTTCGGTCTCGAACTTGATTCGAGTCGCAGCGCTCGTCGTATTCTCAAATCGAACCTGATAGCCGACTTCCTTTCCCAGCTCCACCCTTCGCTCTTGCGCCACTCGAGATGCCAGCAGTCGAGCGGCAATCCGCCGTGGCTGGAGAATGACGACTTGCCCATCGCCGAGCAGACCATGATCGAGCAGCATCTGCGGAACCTGCGTCGATTTTCCCGATCCCGTCGGGGCCTGCAGCACCAGCCGCCGATTTGTTCCAGCCAACGCGGCAACAATCTCGCCCTCGATTTCATAGATGGGTAACCGGCTGGGCGTCTCCCGCATACGCATGGATACCACATTGGGAAGGACATTGAGGACAGGAGACTCTCAACGCCCGAGCAGGACCGCTTGCCGTCGATTGCGGAAAGTAATTGTCGGCAAATCGCACGAATGAGTGCGAATAGGACGGCACGAGGATACGGATTTGTTTCTAGTGCCGCCATCCGTTTTCGGATTGGCAACCTGCGCGGACTTTGCTCTCGCGCCGGTCGAGCCTCAATAAGTGTTTGGTGCAGACACGTTCTGCAATACCGCAAAGGGAAACCAAGACGGGGAGCCGAGACTGTTAGCGATGTTTCTTGTTCGCTGATTTGCGAAGGATCCGTTTCTTCAGCGTTCCGTCGATATCGAAGATTGCTGCGTGCATAAGTTCCGCCTAACGGCTCAACGTTTGGCCGCAAGCTGCGCGAACATATTACTGCGATTTGGAATTACCCTCACTCGCGGATTGGCGGCTGCAACGTTAGGCCGAGCAGCGGGAGCAAGTCTGGGATCCGGTAGATATGGTGGTCACTCGTGGCGCGCCGTTCCTGAACACGATCGGGCCAAAGACGTGCCATGACTCCAGAGACGAATGCGGTGGACATGCCAGCATCCTTGGCTCCAATGAGCTCATTGGAACCACCGTCGCCGACGAAGAGGCATTCCCTGGGTGCCACCCTGAGGGCGTGGGCGCACCGAGCGTAAATCTCCGGCTCGGGTTTGACGAGCCCAACCTGACATGAGAACAACTCAACGTCGAAAAGTCCCGAAAGCGGGCTGGTTGGCCAAGGGGCGACCTCCATGACGTCGGCATTGCTGATCAAGCCAAGGCGGAATCCTGCAGCCCGAAGAGTTCGAAGGGTGTCGATATTCTCAAGCGGAATGCGAGCAAGCGAATCCTTGAACCTCTGAATTCGAATCCGTGTGGCCTTTCGGATAACTTCATCAGAGATTGTGGGATCTATTTCGCGCGCGAGAGTGCGTACGATCACATACGGGTCGGTCTCTTCTCCAGCGAGGCGCCAGCGCGAGCGACTCACTAAAAGGTCGTTCCAAACGCCACGATCGATCCCGAGCACATCGGAGGTCCAGGGTAGAGAGGACCAGTCTTCCTCCGGCCCTGTCAATGTATGAAAGAGATCGAAGATGACCGCCTGTAGTTCCATGGTTCTTCCGCCTAACGGCTTGCCGATAACCCGCGCCGAGGAAGCGACGCGACGAGGGAACCGCGTAGCGGAGCCGGGTTCATCGGCGTGCTAGCACGCGTTTCGAACGGGGCGTCTTCGGCATGGCTGATATAGCAGAACGGAGAAATGAATTCACCGCTTCTGATGACTTGAACACGGCTGCAACATCGCGTTCAAGAACGACGGCAACAGTCCCTTCAGACATTGCCGGCGCAAAGCGATTCGGCTTTGCCTTGCGATAATCAAAGCGGTACTCGTCCCTCAAGTCGTCTGTATCTTTACTTTTTCTAGAACTCTGAGTTTTCTTCATAATCCTTGCGTTCTGGGGTAGTAGCTTCCCGAGCACTCAAAATACGGATAGCACTCTCTCGTACCCACCCATTGCATGCGTAGTTCAAGTTGGAAGCTCTGCCTGCCAGTCGGCCGCTGATAAACACCGAAGTAGCTCTCCCGCGAGGACGAGTCCGATCGTCTAAACCCGTACACCTCTGGGATATTCTCGGGAATCCTGATCGTTGCTCCGATCACGTCTTTGGACTTATCCGCTTTAAGAACAACATCGGAGGTGTTGAGTGCCTCAATGACTCATCGTTCTTCAACCGCCCGCGGGAGTTCCACCGTCGTGGATACGCTGGCGACAGGATCACAGGCCACATTCGCGAGAACGATCAGACCAACGGACGCGAGACTCTGTATTGTGTTGCTCGGTTTCATTGCATCCTAACTCAGTCGACTCCACACGCCAGCGCTGTCCGCCCAACGGCTCAACGTTCAGCCGCAAGCCGCGCGAGCATACTACTGCGAATTTGAATTACCCTCACGCGCGGATTGGCGGCTGCAACGTTGTGGGTGGCAACGTCTGGGTAAATGATTCCGAAGGCGAAAAGAGTCTTGGCAGAATCACGACTTGTCTGCCTCCCTTGCACAATCAAGAATCTGCGTCGCAAAAGCGTTAGCTTCATCGCTTCCCATATCCACCGGGTCTCCGAAGACGGAAATGGCGCGAACTTGAACTGAAGATCCATCGCTCCAAACTCCCACCAGGTCCATTTCTTCAATCGGACCTGATAAAGCAGCATCAATAGACTGAAGACTTCTCCGGAGGGCGTTCCGTGGCTGTCCTAGGCGGGTTTCGAATTCGGGATCTTCGATCTCAATGCCGTTACAGATCTCATTCACAGCGTTGTTTATCCCGATCAGATCTTCACGAGCGACTGAAATCATCAGCCGTTCTGAAGTCGCTCGCACTAGTTTCATTTTCAACTCCCTTTTGGTCGTCCGCCCAACTCATAATCGACTCCGCCTATTTCCCTCGTACTGGAATTATGCCGGGGAAGCATAAACGCGGGACGGGTTCCAGAGGCGAAAGTAAATGACTATCGGGAAGGAGGATAGTGCGTCCGATCTACGGTGCAAAGCAGAATATGCTGCAGCTTGCGCCGCAGAACTTCCCCGGAAATGGACTGTATGAGAACGGTGCTTCGGATCGTTGAATTAGCTGCCCCATTGAGCGCCGTTCTGGTTTGATCTCCTGAGCAAGTTCGTCAATATTCGCGGAGCCGGCGTCCCCCCCAGGCCGGTGAAATTGGAGCCACATGCCCTGGCGTAGATTTAGTCTGCTTTCAGCTGCGAGGCGCGGCGGAGGGAGGCGTTGCCGAACTTCGAGCGGATGGCATCGACGGTCTTGTCCAAAGTGTCATTGTTTGCAGGTTCTCCAAACAATCCAAGCTGCGATGGACTCTGGGCAGAGCGAGTGAGATCACTGGAGCCGAC
>Ga0184628_10000155_pt1 | contig 39765 bp, 39 predicted proteins | sample PLM4_5_b1_FD_133149 | JGI IMG/M metagenome (GOLD analysis project Ga0184628, IMG submission 133149) | Groundwater sediment microbial communities from an aquifer in East River, Colorado, USA - PLM4_5_b1 | ecosystem: Environmental > Terrestrial > Soil > Riparian zone | place: USA: East River...
CATCTTTCTGCTCCCTTCGACATTGACGGCCGCAGGCTACACCTCAACTGCCGCAAGCAATGCGCTTGGCTCATGGAACTTTGGAGGCGTGATTGGCGCAATTCTCGGTGCACTCGCCATCCAGCGGCTAGGCTCAAGAAAAATCATGCTGACGATGTCGGCACTGGCCGTTGTCTGCGCCGTCGTCCTGATGAACAGCCCCATCGAACCGTCGAATGCCGTGACACTAACGGTGATGTTCATCCTCACTGGCGGACTGGTGAACGCAGTTCAAACCACGATGTACGCACTGGCGGCCCACGTCTATCCCACCGAGATCCGAGGCACTGGCATTGGCGCGGCAGTCGCCGTGGGCCGGGTCGGCAACGTATTGGCAGTTTATTTCGGAACTTACGCACGCGATGCCGGTGGCGTATCCGGCTATTTCAGTACGTTCGCTCTCACAATGGGTGCCACTCTGGTTTGCCTCGCGCTTGTACGACGGCATATTGCGCCCACGGGAAGTTCGGAGCAATTGCGCAGCGCAGCGTGAGTAAATTATGAGCCTGACTGTCCAGATTCGAAAGGAAGGTAAAGTTGCGGTGCTGTATCTTGCCGGCAATCTCACCTTGCATACCGCACGACTGGCACGTGAAGCGATTCAGGAACAAATGAAGGAAGATACCGACAGCTTTCGGTTCGAGCTGAGCGGGCTGGATCGGATCGAAAGCGCCGGTCTTGGCGAGCTCATCAGAGTCTACAGCTCTGTTCGCAGAAGAAGCTTCAGCGCACGACTATCCGTCATGACCTACAAATTCCGTGAACTACTTCAAGTAGCCCGGCTGTAGAAGCCTTCCATTCGAAGCTCGTGCAATTGATTATGGATTTACCGGCTTCCGGGTTTGCGATGGCAAAGGCTAGAATGACCGGATGAGCAAGACCACGCCAGACGCAGCCCCGCCGGAACGACGGAGGATCAAGGAACTCGAAGCGATGGTGGCCGAAGTCGTACAGGAAACTCCGGACACCACGACTCTCGTACTATTCACCGGCAACGAGCGGCTCGACTACGAAGCCGGACATTTTCTGACCGTGGACCCGCATCAGTTCGAAGGACTCGAGCGATTCGTCGCCTTTCTCGAAGATCTCAAGGGTAAAAAAGAACCGCCGCGGGCCTATTCCATGTCGTCGGCGCCACACGAGCGTTACATCGCCATCACAGTAAAGGAAGAGCGCTATGTGTCCGGCACAACAAAATATCCGCCGCTGCTGTCTCCGTTGCTGGTCCATCGAACACCGCGCGGGACCCGCCTGATCATTACCGGCTTTACCGGACCGTATACGCTCAACGCGAAAATACTGTCGAAGACAGATCATCTCTTTCACATTTGCGCAGGCTCGGGCAGCGTTCCCAATTTCGCAATAATCAAGAGCGCGCTTGCACTTCAGCCCGATGTCCGCCACACACTGATCTATTCCAATCGCGAATGGAACGACGTCATCTTCAGGGCAGAACTTGAAAATATTCAAAGGCTTCATCCGGACCGATTGAACATCATCCACACTCTCACGAGGGAGCCCGATGCGCCCTCACGTGGTCCAAACGTCCGCTCGGGTCGCGTGAATCTGAAACTTCTGCAGGAAATAGTTCCTGCTTCTCTCGACTGTCATTTCTTTGTGTGTGGACCTGCAGTTTCCTCAGCGGATCGTGCGGCTGCGCGCGAAAAGGGAACAGAGCCGCAGCCGCGATTCCTGGAATCCGTGCTTGCGGATTTGAAGACAATGGGCGTGCCGCGCGATCAAATTACGTATGAATCCTATGGATGACATCTCCAATGGAAGGCACTACCGGCGATCCCTATCATCTTCATCGATTCGTTGAAGCACAGGATCGGGTTTACGGGCAGGTGTGTGCGGAACTGAAGCGCGGTCACAAGACCAGCCATTGGATGTGGTTTATCTTTCCGCAGATTGCCGGACTGGGAAACAGCGCGATGGCGAGACGATTTGCGATTTCGTCACTCGGCGAGGCGGCGGCTTATCTGCAACATCCTATACTTGGACCGCGTCTGGTGGAATGCGCGATGTTTGTGCTGAAGGTGTCCGGCAGGACAGCTCACGAGATTTTTGGTTCCCCGGACGACATAAAGTTCCGGTCCTGCATGACGCTATTTGCGCGGGCCGCCGGGACATATCCAGTCTTTGAAGAAAACCTGCAGAAGTATTTCAACGGACAACACGATCGGCTGACAGAAGAACAGCTGCGACCTGCGAGCTAAGCCTGCTCGTCGTCGGAATCCTCGACTTCCTCTTCATCGTCATCGAGCCATTCCGGACGGGGCTGAGGGCCTGCCACAATTCCTGCGATGTCCGGATCCTCGTCTCCCTCGCGTGTGGGGGCGGATGCTTTTTTCTCCCGAACTTCCGCGCGACGTCGTTCCTTTTCCTTCTGGCGGTCGATTCGAGCTTTCTCCCGTGCGCGTTTATTCGCGGTGGGACGTGTGCTTTTGGCCATTCAAGCTCCCCCTGATGACGGATCTCCGTGATGTAGGACCGAAAGATTGTAACCTGAAATGCCCGAAGTTCAGCGACGGCCCCTTGGAGTTTCCCGAAACTGGGCAACATCCACGGAGGTTAATTCCAGCTGTGCAGTTTTACCCTGGGATGGGCCATCCAAGGTCCCGGCGTCCAGGCCCTTGAGCAGCATCGTCCGGCAGATTCCGGCGGATTCCTGAAAAGAAATTTTCCCGGGCCCGGTAAAAAACGAGCCCGAGATTGTAATCGCAAAGTTTGCTGTGACTTCGTGGGATTCATCGACGCTGAATTCAAGGCGGCGTCCGCCTCCTGGAGTTGATTTAAACCCCAGGTAGTGGATCATCCTGTTGCTGTCCTTCATGCATCTCCCGATCGGTAGCTGTCCGCCAGTTTCGGCGATGGCCAGATCTTCGGCTTCTTCCCGCGGTGTAACGCAAAACCTTCGCGCACGAGTCGCGAAATGCTGCGGCGATTGGACCACAACAACTTCACCCAGTCGCTGCGCTTCATCTGTGGAAAATAGATTCCCCTGAACATCAATCGGGTAAACAGAAGTACGGCGCGTTCGCCAAAGGGTCGATCGCGGATCTTGTCGATCGCGGCTGCCAGTGCGTCGGCTTCATAGCAGCGAGTCCACGCCTTTCGAACTTCCTTCTCCGCCTCTTCGACTTCAATGCCCTTCGGCGAAAATGCCATGCGGAACGGTTTGAAGTCCAGCCAGTGCTGCGGACGCGTCAAACGCCCTTCCTTCAGCAGCCGATCGTAGAGCGGCGTTGCCGGATACGGCGTGAGCAATCCGAAAACGGGAAGCCCCGGCGGCCAGCTCTCAATGACATCGGTCGTCCGCTTCGAGACGCCGACCGTATCGCCGTCCATTCCAAAGATGAACGACGTGATGGCATATATTCCGCGATCGGCGAGCCGCTGCAGAATTCCGGCATACTCGGAGGGTTTGTTAAAGCCCTTATTGACGTCTTTCAAGTTGTCGCTGTCGATGGACTCCAGACCGATAAAGATCCAGCGACCGCCGCTGGCGTGAATCAGGTCGAGCAGTTCTTCGTCGCGCAGCAGGTTGATGCTGATCTGCGCAACCCACGGCACGATGGCATCGCGGCGAATGATTTCCCGCATCAGGGACTTCGCGCGCTTCACATTGATCGCGAAATTGTCGTCGATGAAGAAGACGCCGACTTTGCCTTTTTCCTTCTCGGCACGCGCCTTGATCATCAGAAGTTCATCGACCACGCTCTGGTCTGTGCGGAAGCGGATGGAATCTCCGAAGAATCCCGTCACTGTGCAGAAATCGCAGCCGTAAGGGCAACCGCGTCCGGACTCCATCGGAACAACGCAGAGACTTTTCCAGGGCAGGCCGGCTTTCTGAAGACCAAATCTTGCCCATGACGGCATTTTCGCCATCAGGTCGAACTGCGAAAGATCAATGGTGTCCCACGGGATGAGAGGATAGTCCTGCAGTGTGGGCTTGATCTCCTTGCCGGCGAGATCGAGCGGCTTGTATATCTCCTTCAGCACACCGTTTGCAGCATCCTCGACTATAAGAGGCCAGGTGGCATCGGCTTCTCCAAGAGCTATCGCATCCGCATGCCGCGGTTCGGCCCCTCGTCCCAGCGGTTCATCCGGGACTTCCGTCACGTGAGGACCACCCATCACCACCTTGGCGCCGGCAGAACGCACGGCATCGGCCATCCGATACGCACGCGCCGCCATTCTCGTCATGGCGCCAATACCGACAAGTTTGATGTCGTTGTCGCGCACATATTCGCCAAGCTGGACTTCATCCATCGGCTGGGCATTGCCATCAATGAGAAAAACTTTGTGACCTGGAGGTGTCAGAGATTGGAGCAGAAACATCCAGAGATGCGGCATGAAGTTGTGGGTCACACCATTATCCGGATTGTAGAGAAGAATATTCATTTCCGGCTACCTGATCCTTTCAATCTGAATTCGGGACCTTCTCGCTTGGAGGACCTGCCCCGTGTGCCACGGGTTTCATCAGAGAGGGGATCAAGCCAGCCCAGAAAGAATTTTAACCTAACTGGTCTAGCAGCATACGTTACAAACGCAATCGACGCTATTGGATTCCTGTCTCCCTGTCATAATCAAACAGACTCACCATAACAGGTGGGCTTACATTAAAGAGGAGATAATTCATGATCAACCGATGGAACCGAGTTGCACTGGCAGGGGTGTTGGCCGCAGCTCTTTCGATGCCGATTATCGCTCAGAGTCCCGCTGCGCCCGCAGTTCAGGAAAAGACGAAAGCAGAAAAGGAAGCCGACAAAAAGGCCGCAGCGGAACTGAGAAAAGCGAACGAAGCGAAGTACAAGGCCGCAGCGGAAGAGGCAAAAAAGAAGGCGGATGCGGAAAAAGCCGCTGCCAAAGCCAAGAGTAGTTCCTCCACCGCAAATTAATTAGGGAGTTATGGGGACAGACCCCTCAATCCCCCAATTCCGTTTTTTGGAATTGGGGGATTGAGGGGTCTGTCCCCATAACTCCCCAACTCCCGAGGTCGCTTCATGAAGGGTCGAGAAGAGGACGATACCGCTCTATTCGATCAGGCAATGCGTGATGTAAAGCGTCTTCATCACAAACAGACTGCTTCGAAGCTTGCTCGAACGACTCCCCTACCTTCATTACCCGAATCGGTACCCGAATCAGCGGATACGGCATCGGCATTCGGTGAAGAACTTCGATATCTCCGGCCCGGGATTCAAACGTCCGCTCTGCAAAAGTTGAGACGTGGCCAGTTTCCGATAGAAGCGATTCTGGATCTGCACGGCCTCACCTCCGCTGAAGCTTCCATTCGTCTCCAACATTTCCTTCAGGAGTCCCAGAGGGCACGACAAAACGCCGTGCGTATCGTGCACGGCAAGGGATATGGATCGATCGGACGCGAACCAGTCCTCAAAGCAAGAGTTCGGCAACTGCTCCAGGAATGCCCTGCCGTACTTGCGTTTTGTTCCGCACCGCAACGCGACGGCGGCACAGGAGCCGTCGATGTCCTCCTCCGAAAAGCAAAGAACGCCTGACGGAATAACAGGGCATTTAAATACCCACATTTCGATCCGGGAGTACCACCGTCCGGGAATCCTTTCCGGCTGAGCGGAGCAAACAAAGGGCGTAATCCAGCTCGGATTCGACGGTGTTTTGGAAGACCGCTTGCATCTTCATTCTCAATTGCGGACCGGTTTCTCAGAAAGGAGAACGACGATGTGTGACTATTCACTCCACGGCATCGAGAATCGACTTGCGGAAGAAGGAGAAGTTCTTGTGGTTCACCGGTTTCATACCGGCTCGAAAGGGCTGACTTCCCCGAGCTATCTGGTGAAAGAATCCAAGTCGAAGAGTTTGCTTTCTCGCCTGGCGGAGACCCTTGCCAGCCCATCGAAGGAATGTGCGGTGTGCATTCCCGATGGTGCAGAGCTGGCGATGTCGGGAATTCCTTCCACACTCCAGTTCTCCGCAGGCGTTTCGTCCACGGAGGTGGTGATCTTCCGTCAGATGACGGCGCAGGAAGCCACACATCGAGACGCGGTGGAGTTCAGCAACGGCGCAATTGTCCCGCTCCAGGAATTGGAAGAGGGACAGCGGGCCATAGTTGTTGGACTTTCGGCCGAAGCCACCAGTAAGCGAAGAGAAGCCCTGAACTCGTATCTATTTGTGTAGCCTCAACGGAGCATTGAGGGCATACACCGGATTGAAATTAAGTAGGTTCGGTGTGTGCCCCGGCGACACGGCAGGAGTTCCCCTGGGTGTATCATCTGCTTCCGCTGCCTGCGGCGAGGATAAGTCCTCAGAGCTGAAAGCGGAATCGGAAGGAATTATTTCGTGCCAAGAATCGTGGGGATCTCCGGGAGTCTGCGTCGCGGCTCGCTCAACACAGCTTTGCTTCGAGCGGCATCAGAACTCATGCCGACCGGCTCAGAATTGCAAATCGAAAGTATTGAGGGAATTCCTCTTTATAACGGAGACGTGGAAAGTGCAGAAGGCATCCCTGCTCGCGTCGCAGAAATCAAGAAAGGCATCGCTGCAGCCGATGGCTTGATTCTGGCTACACCCGAATACAACAACTCCATTCCGGGAGTTTTCAAGAATGCAGTGGATTGGTTGTCGCGGCCGCCATCCGACATCAAGGCTGTGTTTGGTGGTAAGCCGGTGGCGATTATGGGTGCCAGTCCTGGCGGCTTCGGAACCGTTCTCAGCCAGAATGCATGGCTTTCCGTATTGCGAACGCTCGGTACGAATCCATGGTTTGGCGGCCGGATGCTCGTATCCCGGGCAGAGTCTGTATTCGATGAAACCGGAAAGATGAAGGATGAAGCTGTTCGGAAACAGCTGCAGCAGTTTCTAAGTGGCTTTGTTGAATTCTGCAAGCGCGGTCGATGACGGCGCTATTTCACGCTCAGGAGTTCAACCTCAAAACAAAGAGTCGAATTCGCAGGAATCACGCCAGGTATGGCTCTGGCGCCATACCCAAGTTGCGGCGGAATAATCAGCTCGCGCTTACCGCCAATCTTCATTCCTGCAACACCTTCATCCCAGCCCTTGATAACCTGTCCGGCTCCCAATCCGAATCGGAACGGGCCGCGTCCGACAGAGCTATCGAACTTGTTCCCCCGCTTGCCGTCGACATAGAGCCATCCGGTGTAATGAACCTCCACCGACATCCCTGCAGACGCCTGAGCACCGGCACCTTCCACCTGATCCGTGTATATCAATCCGCTTGATGTTGTATTCGCCATTTGTGCAGTGTAGTTGACACTCTCGCCCAATGCCCACAAAATCAATCCTGAATGCGAAAGTGGCGGAATTGGCAGACGCGCTGGTCTTAGAAGCCAGTGGGGTAACTCGTGAGGGTTCGAGTCCCTCCTTTCGCACTTTCATAATGCCAATACCGAGGAATGCGTAACGAGGATGAAAGTTCAACTGACCGATATTACCGAATGCAAGAAATCGCTCGACTTCGAAGTTCCAAAGGATGTCGTCGATCACGAGATCGGGCACGTCGCCCAGGAGTTTGCACGCAAGGCCAAAGTTCCAGGGTTCCGGCCGGGCAAAGCTCCTGTCGCCGTCATCAAGACTCGCTACAAGGAGGAAATTGTCTCGGAAGTGATGCAGCACATCCTCCCGAAGAGCTTCTCCGAAGCCGTGAAGGACAAGAAACTGGATCTGGTCGCGGATCCCAGCTTTGAAAACATCGACTACACGATTGGCGCTCCGTTGAGATTCAAAGCAGTATTTGAGGTGTATCCCCAGTTGAGCGTTTCCAATTACACCGGAATTCCCGCCCAGGAAGTGACAGTGTCGGTTGAAGACTCTGAAATCGAAACAACATTGAAGAAGCTGCAGGACGACATGTCCGAACTCACACCCGTGGAGGAAGACAGGCCGATCCGGGAATCGGACTTTGCCGAAATTTCCTTTCAGGGAGTCGTACAAGGTGAAGAAGAAGAACCCATCGCAGCCGACAAGGCGGTGGTTGAAATCGGAGGCGCTTCCACACTGAAGGAATTCACCGAGAATCTGCTTGGTGCCAGACAGAATGACGAAAAGAAATTTTCCGTCTCTTATGAACCCAACTATCCCGAAAAGCGGCTGGCTGGAAAGACTGTCGCCTATCATGTGAAAGTCGAAGCGCTGAAGGAAAAGAAGGTTCCCGAACTGAACGACGAATTCGCGCAGAGCATCGGGGAGTACAAATCCATCGAAGAACTTCGCTCGAAGATCCGGACCGACATGGAAAAGCACAAGCGCGAGCATGCGAATGAAGAATTGCGCGAAAAGCTTCTGTTGTGGCTCGAGGAGAACAACGCTTTTGAAGTGCCCGACACCCTTGTGGACCGGCAGATTCAAACCCGCATGCAACGCATGGTGCGCGAGCTTTCGCGACAGGGCGTGAATCCGCAGCGGCTCGACGTGGACTGGGGAAAGATTCGCGAGGACCAGCGCACGCAGTCGGTTCGCGATGTCCGCGGATCGCTGATTCTTCAATATGTCGCGGAAAAGGAAAAGCTGGAGGTCCTGGACGAGGAACTCGATGCCGAGATCGAACGAATTGCGACCGACGCCAATAAGCCGGTGGAAAAGATTCGGGAGGTTCTTGGACGGGAGTCCGGAATGGCACGCCTGCGCGAACAGATCATGAATAAGAAAGTTCTGGACTTTTTACAGGAAAAGGCCCGAATTCAGCCGGCGATCACTCAGTAATACTCCCTATTGACCCACAGGTGCACTGGCCTAAGAATTACGTGAGACATTTAACAGATACTGCGAGGAATACATGACCCTGATCCCGATGGTTGTTGAACAGACCAACCGAGGCGAACGCGCCTACGATATTTATTCGAGGCTTCTGCGTGACAGCATCATCTTCATTGGTACACCGATCGATGACAATGTTTCGAACCTGATCATTGCCCAACTGCTGTTCCTGGAGGCCGAGGATCCGGAGCGTGATATTTCCCTGTACATCAACAGCCCGGGCGGTTCGATTACCGCGGGCCTGGCAATTTACGACACCATGCAGTTCATCAAAAATGATGTCAGCACAATTTGCGTGGGACAGGCGGCGAGCATGGCCGCCGTACTGCTGGCTGCGGGAACTCCGAAGAAAAGGTTCTCGCTTCCCCATTCCAGAATTCTGATCCATCAGCCATGGATGGGCGGACTTCAGGGACAGGCCACCGACATCGACCTTCAGGCGCGGGAAATCCTGCGTCTTCGTGCCAACCTGAATAGAATCCTTGCATCTCATACGTCCCAGCCGCTGGAGCGAATCGAAAAAGATGTGGAACGCGACTACATCATGACGGCCGCCCAGTCCAAAGATTACGGAATACTAGATGAGGTCATTTCAAAACGACCATGATGAAGAAAAACACTGACGAAGCCCTACGCTGTTCGTTCTGTGACGCCAGCCAGAACGAAGTTAAGAAACTCATCGCCGGGAAATCGGTATTTATCTGCGACAAATGCGTGGGTGTTTGCCAGGAAATTATCGATGAGGACCAGAATTACGACGTCTCTCCCCGCAGCGTCCACCTGCCGAAGCCGCTCGAGATCAAATCATTCCTGGACCAATATGTCGTCGGACAGGAACGCTCCAAGAAGAAACTGGCCGTTGCCGTCTACAACCATTACAAGCGTATCGAGATGTCCCGGAAGAAATCGGATGTGGAACTCCAGAAATCCAACATTCTTCTGATTGGACCGACCGGAACCGGCAAAACCCTGCTCGCCCAGACCCTGGCGCGGCTTTTGAGCGTTCCGTTTGCCATCGTGGATGCCACGACGCTTACGGAAGCCGGCTATGTTGGTGAAGACGTTGAAAATATCATCCTCAGGCTGATTCAGAATGCCAATGGAGACATTGAACGGGCGCAAACCGGCATCATCTATATAGATGAAATCGACAAGATCGGCAGAAAGGACGAAAATCCCTCGATTACCCGCGATGTTTCCGGGGAAGGTGTTCAGCAGGCACTACTTAAGATGTTGGAAGGAACCATCGCTAATGTTCCCCCTCAGGGAGGCCGAAAACATCCTCATCAGGAGTTCACACAGGTCGACACGACGAACATCCTGTTCATCTGCGGCGGGGCATTCGTCGGCCTCGACAAGATGATCGAACGCCGTCTGGCGGTCCATAGTTCCATGGGTTTCCAGGGCGAGGTCCGGGCAAAGAGCAAAGGTCCGCGGTCTGAAACTCTCGAACAGCTGGAACCGGAAGATTTGATCAAATACGGAATGATCCCGGAATTCGTGGGACGCGTCCCCGTAGTGGCAACGCTGCACGATCTCGATCAAAAGGCTCTTGTAGAAATTCTGACAAGGCCGAAGAATGCCCTGGTCAAGCAGTACCAGAAACTCTTCGAGTATGAGAACGTCAAACTGCGGTTTGACGACGACGCACTCGAAGCCATAGCCGATGGAGCCATACGCCGCAATGTCGGGGCTCGCGGCCTGCGAATTATTCTCGAAGAGCTGATGCTGGATCTGATGTATCAGCTCCCGCAGCAGCGAGACCCGAAAGAGTTAACGATCACCAAGGAAATGGTGATCAACAAAGAAGCCCATCTGCCCTTCGAAAAGGCGGGGTAGGCAGCAAGGACAGGAAGTCACAGAATGAGCACCAAAGACAAATACGAGCAGACACGGCTCCCCATGGTTCCAATACGCGACGTCGTGATCTTCCCGTTCATGATGGTGCCATTCGTGATCGGCCGCGAGTCTTCGGTCAATGCCCTGGAAGCGGCACTTCGCGGCGACAAACGAATCTTCCTCGCAACTCAGCACGACGCCACAATCGACAATCCCAAGCCCGGTGAGATTTTCCCAATTGGCACCATCGCCACAATCGTCCAGAGTCTGAAGCTCCCGGACGGAAACACCAAGGTCCTGGTCGAAGGCATCGAACGCGCACGAATCCTGCAGATGTCCGACGAGGATGGGTACATCCAGGCGACGCTTCGCCTTTCGCCGTTTCGCTCGCAGGTCTTCACGGGTTACGACACGCTTTCGGCACGTCTCACGCAGCAATTTGAGCAGTACATCAAGCTCACACAGAATTCCAACGCCGAACAGCTGCTGACCGCGATTCGCGTCGATGAAATCGGAAGACTCGCCGACATCATCTGCGCCAACATCGTTCTCACTATTGAAGAGAAACAGGAACTGGTTGAAATATTCAATCCGGTGGAGCGCTGCAAGAAGCTTGTGGATGTGCTGGAAATCGAGATTGAAAAGCTTCAGGTCGACCGTTCGGTTCAGAATCGCGTTAAGCGCCAGATGGAGCGCGCTCAAAAAGAGTATTACCTGAACGAAAAGATCAAGGCGATCCAGAAGGAACTCGGAAAGAAAGACGAAAAATCCGAAATCGATGAGCTCCGCCGGAAGATTGAAGCGGCAGGCATGCCGAAGGATGCCAATCAGAAAGCGATGCAGGAACTGCGCCGGCTGGAAATGATGCCTCCGATGTCTGCGGAATCGTCGGTGTCGCGTAATTACCTGGACTGGCTGCTGGCGGTACCGTGGAAGAAAAAATCCAAGGAGATCCACGATATCGATCTTGCAGAGAAGATTCTGAACGAAGATCACTACGGGCTCGAGAAGGTGAAGGATCGCATCCTGGAATTCCTTGCCGTACGGCAGCTCGTCAAGAAACCGAAGGGATCCATTCTTTGTTTCGCCGGACCTCCGGGCGTCGGAAAGACCTCGCTGGGAATGTCGATCGCGCGCGCAACCGGCCGCAAATTCGTCCGAATCGCCCTGGGCGGAGTACGCGACGAAGCGGAAATTCGCGGGCACAGGCGTACGTACATCGGCGCTCTTCCCGGTCAGATTATCCAGATGCTGAAGAAGGCAGGAACGGTGAACCCGGTATTCCTGCTCGACGAAGTCGACAAGATGAGCATGGATTTCCGCGGAGACCCGTCCGCTGCATTACTGGAAGTGCTCGACCCTGAACAGAACACAACCTTTCAGGATCACTACCTGGACGTGGAATATGATCTTTCGCAGGTCATGTTCATCGCGACGGCGAACGTGCTGCACCCGATACCTCAACCGCTTCAGGATCGCATGGAAGTTCTCCGGCTTCCGGGCTATACCGAACAGGAAAAAACGGTCATCGCCCGCCGGTTTCTGATTCCAAAACAGACCGAAGCCAATGGCCTGAAGCCCGCGAATCTGGAATTCGCCGAAGGAGGCGTCCAATCCGTCATCCGAGACTACACGCGTGAAGCCGGAGTGCGGAATCTGGAACGCGAAATTTCATCGATCTGCCGGAAGGTCGCGCGAACCGTGCTGAAGGATCCGACCCAGAGTCAGGTGACTCTGGGCTCGGAAAATATCGCGAACTACCTGGGCATCGCCAAATACCGAACAAGCCGCCGCGAAGAACAGAACGAAATCGGATTTGTCACAGGTCTTGCCTGGACTGAAGTCGGCGGCGAGATTCTGACGACGGAAGCGACCACCATGCCCGGCAAGGGCACACTGACGCTGACGGGAAAACTTGGCGACGTCATGCAGGAATCCGCCCAGGCGGCATTCAGCTTTGTTCGTTCACGCGCGCACAGTTTTGGGATTCCGAAGGATTTTTACCGCAAGATCGACATTCACATTCACGTTCCGGAAGGAGCGATTCCAAAGGACGGCCCGTCTGCGGGAATCACAATGGCAACGTCGCTCATCAGCGTGCTGACGAAAATTCCGGTGAGCAACAACGTGGCCATGACCGGCGAGATCACGCTTCGTGGAAGAGTGCTGCCGATTGGCGGTTTGAAGGAAAAGATGCTCGCGGCGCATCGCGCGGGAATCCGGACCATCATCGTTCCGAAGGACAATCAGAAAGACCTCGCCGATATTCCTGCAGATATTTGTGGTGAATTCACGATACACTGCGTGGAGAGCATGGACGAAGTCCTGAAAGTCGCTCTCACTGCCCCGCTGGTTCCATTGCCCGAAGACGGAGATCAAGGAAGCGAATTTCAACCGCCAATCGGAAATGCCGGAAGCCCGGGAAGCGATTCAGACCTGCAGGATTCGGTGATGCATTGAATCTTTGCTGGCACTCGAGAATGTCCCCTTGCTAGAATGACAACAGCCTTGCGATCCAGATCGTGAGAATCAGTTCCGCCCGATTCGTCAAGAGCGCGAAACAAGCGAATGACTTTCCCAAGGATAGAAAACCTGAAATCGCTTTTTGCGGTCGCTCCAACAGTGGCAAATCCAGCTTATTGAATGCGCTGACGAACTCGCATGGACTGGCTCGAACAAGTTCTTCGCCCGGACGCACTCAGCTGATCAATTTTTTTCTGATCGACGGACAGACCTATTATGTCGACCTTCCGGGATATGGATATGCGAAGGTTCCCAAAGGTATTCGGGATACCTGGGGAGAGATGGTAGAAGGCTACCTTCGAAATCGTGAGCCCTTAAAGCTTGCGATCATGTTGGTGGATTCCCGAATCCCGCCGACGGACTCCGATCAAACCATGAAAGGATGGTTGGATCACTTCGGCATTCCGAACCTGGTCGTTCTGACGAAGAGCGACAAAATTTCACGAAACGAACTGACAAGGGCGCTGAAGAAATGCGCCGAAACACTACAAACCAAGGAGATCATTGCTTTTTCGGCGATAACGGATTTCGGAAAGGACGCAGTCCTCAGGAAAATCCGCGACGCCATTGACCACAAACCCACGCAGTGAGCAAAAACCCACCTATGAGCAAAAAATTCGTTGCTTCAGATCGTCCCGAAGGCGGCGTCACGATGGACATCGCACAGTTAAAAGAGATGAACATCGCGGCCCTAACACAGGTTGCCAAGGACCTCAATATTCAGGGAGCTTCCGGCATGCGGAAGCAGGAACTGATTTTCAAGATCCTGCAGGCCCAAACCGAAAAGAGCGGCTTCATCTTCAGTGAAGGCGTTTTGGAAACACTACCGGATGGATTCGGATTTCTCCGCGCCCCGGACTACAACTACCTGCCCGGACCGGATGACATCTACGTGTCTCCATCGCAGATCCGAAAATTCGACCTGCGCACCGGCGACACGGTTTCCGGACAGGTACGGCCGCCCAAAGACGGCGAGCGGTATTTCGCGCTGATCAAAGTTGAAGCCGTCAACTTCGAGCATCCGGACGAAGCCCGGAACAAGATTTTCTTCGACAACCTCACGCCCCTCTATCCCAACGAGCGACTGAAGCTGGAAACGACACGCGAAAACATTTCCGCGCGCGTCCTCGACCTGCTGACTCCTATCGGAAAGGGCCAGCGCGGCCTGATTGTCGCGCCGCCACGCGCCGGCAAGACGATGCTGTTGCAGACCGTCGCGAACTCGATCACGGAAAATCACCCGGAAGTGATCCTGATTGTTCTGCTGATCGATGAACGTCCGGAAGAAGTCACCGACATGCAGCGTTCGGTGAATGGCGAAGTCATCAGCTCGACTTTCGATGAACCTGCCTCACGCCACGTGCAGGTTGCTGAAATGGTGATCGAAAAGGCAAAACGTCTCGTGGAACACAAACGCGACGTCGTCATCCTGCTCGACTCCATCACGCGGCTGGCGCGCGCCTATAACACCATCGTGCCTCCGTCGGGCAAGGTACTGTCGGGCGGTGTGGACTCCAATGCGCTTCAACGACCGAAACGGTTCTTCGGCGCAGCCCGCAACGTGGAAGAAGGCGGGAGCCTGACCATCATCGCCACCGCGCTGATCGATACCGGCAGCCGCATGGATGATGTGATCTTCGAAGAGTTCAAAGGCACCGGCAATATGGAAATCAACCTGGATCGCAAGTTGATGGACAAACGCGTGTTCCCGGCCATCGATATCAACCGCTCTGCAACCCGTAAGGAAGAGTTGCTGGTCACGAAGGACGAATTGACGCGAATCTGGATTCTGCGAAAGGTTCTCAATCCACTGTCCACGGTGGAAGCCATGGAACTGCTGATCGAAAAGATGAGCAAGTCCAAGACGAACGCCGACTTCCTCTCGTCCATGAGCGGCGGAGCTGGCGGACGGTCCTGACCCACCAATAATTTATCGCGAGCGATCACCCCTCCTGGCCAGGAGGGGTGATCGCTCGGATTTTCCTGGAACAATTGCTAAAACCTCTCTCCTGTCCCTCTTCCCTCCTCCTGCGCTAGAATACGGCGCGCCCCCCCAAATACCCTTTCGGAGAGAACCATGCCGACTCGAAAGACACTGACCATCGCCAATGAACTGGTAGGGGTTGTTGAAACCGCCTCTGCAAAGCTGAAGTTGCTCCAGGAAACCGAGGTCACCTTGAAACCCACTCCCACCAAGTGGTCGAAGAAGGAAATCCTCGGGCACCTGATGGATTCCGCCTCGAACAACCATCAGCGATTTGTCCGCGCACAAATGCTGAACGGATCCGGAGAATTTGTCTTCCCCGGATACGAACAGGACGAGTGGGTCCGCCGGCAGGATTACAACTCGAAGCCCTGGACAGAATTGGTTGAGCTTTGGAGGCTGTTTAACCGGCACGTCGCACACGCGCTTCGCGGCATCGCCGACGACAGGCTGGAAACCAATTGCCGAATCGGATCCGGCGAACCCGTGACACTGGGATTTATTGCCGAAGACTACCTGACGCATATGAAGCATCATCTCGAACAGCTCGGGGTCACGAATGTTTGAACGCTACACGGAACGCGCGCGCCGGGCGATTTTCTTCGCCCGCTACGAAGCCGCACAGTTCGGCAGTACGACGATTGAAACCGAACATCTCCTGCTCGGTCTTATTCGCGAAGACAAGAATCTCACCAATCGCCACCTTCACAACATGTCTGCAATTGAGAGCATTCGGAGCGAAATCCGGGGGCGTTCGGCAATTCGTGAGAAAGTGTCGACATCAATCGATCTGCCTCTTTCCACGGAGTGCAAACGAATTCTGGCCTATGCCGCGGAAGAGGCGGAACGGCTGCGTCACCGCCATATCGGCACCGAACATCTATTACTGGGAATACTGCGTGAAGAGAAGTCCGTAGCTGCCGAGATTCTTCAGGAACGGGGCCTGCGTCTCGACAGAATTCGCGAAGAACTCGCGCGCGCAGTGGTCGACCGGCAGGGTGCTGCCGATCCAGGGCATCTTGAGGTACTACCAAAGGAAGCGATGGTCCCCGACGCGAACACCGCCAAACAAATCGCCCAGGCAATCTGGACTGGGGCCTTTGGCGCCGAAGCGGCCACAATACCGGACACACTGCAGGTGAATCTGAACGTCGGCATCTGGCTGGTCACCGGAGGACCGCTGTTTGCCTTCATTCGAAGTCTGGATGGAAAAGTCATTTCGATGGGACAGGCAGAGAAAGAATCCAATGTTTGAGCGCTATACCGAACCGGCCCGACGCGTAATCTTCTTCGCGCGCTACGAAGCCAGCCAGTTCGGCAGTGCGACAATCGAGACGGAACATATTCTGCTGGGACTAATACGCGAAGACGAGAAAGGGCTACAGCGCTTCCTTTCCAGCTCCACATCAATCGATGCGATTCGCAAACAGATCGAAGATGAGCTGCCGGTCCATGAAAGAATATCAACATCGATAGACATCCCTCTATCCGACGAATGCAAGCGGATTCTCAGCAATACCGCCGAGGAATCCGAAGAGCTTGGGCATCGACAGATCGACACCAGCCATCTGCTGCTGGGAATCCTACGCGAAGGAAACTGCATCGCGGCGAAGGTCCTGACAGGACTGGGGCTGGAATTAACAGCGGTGCGCGAAGAGATACGGCGAACGCCCGCGCCAGAGCCGGAAGCGACTTTCGGCCGCCGAATTGTTTCTTTTGCTTCATCAGCTGGAAAAACGCCACTGCCGGCAGCCGGGGTAGTTCCAGATGCCGATACGGCTAAACGAATTGCCGAAGCGGTGTGGTCCCCGCGAACTTCCGCTGTAACGGGCGCTAAAATCGTCGCGCAGGGTGCGACATTGACCGCTGGAGTCTGGATCGTCACAGGATTGCATCATGCACATTCCGTCAACACTGCACTGGCAGCCTTTATCCAGAAAGAAGACGGAAAGATTCTTCGATTGCACATGGAAAAGCTAGACTCCTAACTGCAGCACCATGGCGCAGACCGCAACAATCTACAATCTCTCAATCGATCTCTCCGATGTCGACCGTGGAGTCTACGAACAGCTCGATGTGCGAATCGCCCGACACCCGTCGGAAACCGCCGAATACATGCTTGTTCGTGTCCTGGCTTACTGCCTGGAGTTTCAAGATGGAATTTTACTTACCGAAGGTGTGGCATCGGCAGATGAGCCCGCCATTCTCGTACGAGACATGACTGGACAGATCACCGCATGGATCGAAGTGGGACTGCCCGATGCGTCCCGCCTTCACCGCGGAAGCAAAATTGCGAAACGAGCGGCAGTCTACACGCATAAGGGAAGGCAGCTTCTGTCGCAGCTTGCAGGATCAAAGGTTCACAAATCCGAAAGCGTCCCAATTTACGCGCTGGATTCTGAATTCGTCGACGAAGTCTCCAGACTGATCGACAGACGATCCTCCATCGGGCTATCGATCACCGAACAACAGATCTACCTCACGATCAGCGGCAAAGACTTCACGACTTCGATTCATCAGCACCGGATTTCGTAAGCTAATTCTTCGCCCGCTTCGCAACAAACGTCTCGTCGGAAATCTCGGCGACATTTCGCGTAAATTTGATTTCGTCGCCCGAAATCTTTCCTTTGTAAACGATCCGAAGCGGCATGCCTTCGTAGTTCAGATTCTCGACAAAGGTGATGTCGTCTCCCTTGACGACTCCTTCAGCGATCTCACTCTCACCGAACTGGGACTTTGTCTTTCCCGTCAGCTTTTCACCAGTCACTTTGAAGGTGTAGGTGTAGTTTTGAACGCCAACCTGAGTATCGATTGCAGCAGTCCACGTGCCGGAAATATCGGCGGCCAGAAGTGCAAGCGACACGGCGAGAATCAGCCCAAACGCTAAAGTCATTTTTCGAAAGGTCATGTTCATCTCCTGATGGCCCCCTCTGGATTGGATCTTGCGGGGTTTGGTTCGACGATAATACACGTTTTTCCGAATGGCTGCTCGCCGGGCGAAACTATTGAATCACCGCAAAATCAGACGACCCGGGCTGCTCTGGCAGCTGGTGGATTCCCAGATAGACGGGCTCCATTTCCGGCGAACACAGCGACAGCTTTTTCTCGTCCGTTGCAGGCGATCTCACCGGAAGCAGTTCGAACTTGTCACCTACCAGCGCAACAATCTGACAAGGCTTCAGTGCCCGCGCGAACTCCACGAGGTTTTCATACTTCGGAAGATTCCCGCTCGGCACATCGATGACGACGACGGCGTCCTTCAGTCGACCCATCGGCAGCCCGGCCGCGTCCGAGGCTGAAGTCAGCCCATCGCCCTTAATCCGGACGAATTCATATGCTGAACGAAGATCTGCGGGCATGGCCTTCGCAAAATCATCATTGCCTTTGTACAACAGCACATGGGGATTGTTCGGCTGGATGTCCTTGAAGAAGCGGAACAGGTTATCGCGCCGTGACGATCGCATCACGACAATCGGGCGCCCCGGCACGGCTCTCAAACGGCGTTGTATGACTTTGAGGCTGCGGTCCTGAGTGCGTTCCTTTGCAGCGAGCACGGCGTGGAACATTTTCTTCCGTTGTTCGGCGGGATATTCCGGAGTATCGAACACCGGTTCCAGCTTCAGGCGCTCCAGCCCGTCACGGAACACTTCCGAGATGTGGTAGCTGTTCTGCCATGGCACGAGGAATCTCGCGTTTTCCTGCGTCCAATCCCAGAGCTTTGTGCCCGGGTATGGCACGGTCAAGCCGAAGTAGTAATTGTTCAGATGGAGTTTCCGGGCCAGGGCCAGAGTCCGCAGATCCTTCCGATAACTCGATCCCGGCAGCCCGATCATGAAGAATCCCGTGACGTTCAGTCCGGCCTTCTGCACCACCTGGATGCCGTGTCGCACATGTTTGATTTCCTCGCCCTTGGTGAGCTGACCGAACACATCCGCGTCCAGGCTTTCGATGCCGAACGCCACTTCGACGCATCCCGCTCGATACATCAACTCCGCAAGTTCCGGCCAGATGCGATCCGCGCGAATCCCATTGCCGCAGGACCACATGAATTTGTAGTTACTGTCAATGATGGCCTGGCAGATCGATTCCGCCCGTTTTTTATGCAGCGTGAAATTGTCGTCCACGATTACAACAGTTTTCATTTTCAGAAAGTTCAACACGTGGTCGAGTTCCCGAAGAATGCTTGGGGCGGAACGATAAACCCACGTGCTGCCACTGATGGCCGGCACGGAACAGTACGTGCACTTGTAGGGGCAGCCGCGGCTGGTCAGCAGCGGATAAGTCTTGAACGAAGCGAATGTGTCGAACGTCGTGAAGTCCGGCAACGGCAGATCGTCGATCTTCTTATGGAATACGGTGTCTGTATTCACAGTGCTGCCATCGGCGTTGCGATACATCATTCCCGCGATCATCGAAAAGTCCGACTCGCCCCGGGCATGCCGTCCAATGAAATCCGGGAAACTGATTTCGGCATCGCCCTTGATGAAGAAAGCAGGCGGAGCCTCATCCAGCACCGTCGGCGCAGACAGAGTCGCATGGGGGCCGCCGTAGATGTAAGTGATACCCGGGACAGCCGCGGCAATCTTGCTGTGAAGTTCCACGGCATTCGCAAACGTGGCGGACTTCACGGAGAAGCCCACGTATCGGGGCTTGTTCTCAGCAATGATCTCGACAACCTGTTCCGGCGTCCTGAACTTGTTGTTCAGGTCGATAACATGAACCTGATGACCAGCCTCTTTCAGGCAGGAGCTCAGGTAAGCCAGTCCGAGATTAAACAGCCCGTCTTGCCATCCCAGGGAGTCGATAAGAATAATCTTTGCCATCTTGAGTCACCTTTTCGTAAAGCGCATACAGGCGCTGGAAGTAGATCTTGTCGGTATAGTTCTGCTGAACCCTACGGTAGCCGTTTATTCCGAATTCTTTCCTCAGGGCCGGGTTATCCAGCAGGTCGTCGATACGCCGCGCGAGTGCGTATTCGTCAAATATGTCCACGAGGAATCCCGTCTCCCCATCCACACACCAGTCCTTGATGCCGCCAGTCCGTGTCGCCACCACGGGAGTGAGGTGGGAGTATGCTTCGATGCCAATCATGCAAAACGGCTCGAACCAGATGGATGGCACGACAACCACATCGGCCTTCGAATAGAAAGTCGCCGTGTCCTTGTAGCTGGTATCGAATCGCACTTCCACCTTCGAACCCAGGCCCAGGCGTTCGACCAGCGGAGCAATCTGTTGCTCGTAGTAGTCGCCAGCGGTAAGGATAAACAGCTTGAAGTCGTTGCGGACTCTGGGAAGCGCATTCAGCAGAAAGTGCAATCCCTTCTCGTAGCTGGCGCGCCCTACGAACAGCAGTGTGTTCTGACTGGAATCTTCATGAGATGCCTTCTCTTCCATCTCCTGCTGAAGGGGTGGCAGAGGCGTGCAGTTTGGAATCAAGCAGAGCTGGTCTTCGCGATAGCCATTCTGGATCGCCATCGCCCAGGTCTCCCGGCTTTCCATGATCAAAGTGGTTTTCCAAAACGAAAGCTGACGGTTAAAGATGGTCGCGAACAACTGTCGCGCGTCGGCCATCGTGGGCTTCACGCAGCCTTCCGTCAGACAAGCGCGACCAAACGCGTGGGGACACAGACTCTTGTCCGGAAGCAGTCGCCAGTTTGTTGGACAGTAGAGTCGAGGATCATGAACATTACGCACCATTGGAGTTCCACTCATCAGGCACGCGAGATAAATGAACGGGTTTTGCTGGTTGTGCAGGTGGACGACGTCCGGTTTCTCCAGGCGGAGAATCTGACGGAGGACTCTCAAAAGTGCCCAATTGCGTGAAAGCGACGCATAGAGGGTGCTTCGGGAAAATGGAAACTCCAGGAACTCAACGAAGTATTCCTTCCTCAAACCCGTCGGACCGTTGGATCCCAGTTCCGGCGCCACAATCACGTTCTCAACGCCGTTCTGCTCCAGAAGGTCCAGCACATTGAACAGCAGTTTTTCCGCACCACCCAGCGGCCTGTAGAACGAACAGAAATGCAGCACCTTCATTGTTCGTATCCCGGCGCCCTGCGACCCTGTCCGGTCGGCATGTAAGCCGGCCGGGACGATTTCAGTAACATGCAGGCATACGTGAACCCGAGAAGCAGGTACTCCAGCGCGTTGCACAGCCAGCGACTTAGCAGGAAGCCTGACGAGAAGGACGCGTGATTCCAGGCATACCAACGATGGTTGAACCCGGCGACGAGCTTCGTCGACGCGGGAATGCGATTCATTACCCGGCTCACGTCTTCGTAGCCGGTTGAACCGTCGCCATTGAGCACCATCACTGCAAGATCAAACCTGCAACTTCGAACTTCACGTTCAAATGCCCGGAAACCCGATGGCTTGAGCCAGGCTTCCCGAATTTCGAACTGCCGCATTCCATCAAACAACGTGTTATCTCGAAGCTGGGTTCCGAGAACGGCGAAAATGGCGGAAGGATACTTCGCTCGCAACTGCTCCAGCGCCCATTGCACCTGTGGGGCTCGTGCAGTTCTTAACACAAGGATGCGCTGAATTTCGATATCGGGCAGAGCGTCGAGTTTCACTGCGAGCATGAGACCTCCGCCGGCGGCGGACCGAATAGGACGATGCGCTTTCCATCAAAGTGGGCGCGGGTATTCCAGTGTGCAAAAGTGTTTTCCAGATCGCGGAACGAGACACGGTCCGCAATCAGTGCCGCGAGAGGACTCCCGTATCGGGTTAGAACCTCGACCGCCTCGTCGAAATAGAGGTTCGGTACGGAAAAAACGCCCAGCAACCGAGCTCGCTTGAAAACCAGTGTCATCACATTGATGTTTGCGATCAGGGCGTCTTCACGATCGAGCCCGATAGTCGCGATGGTCCCGCCTTTACTGCAACACTCCAAAGCCTGTGGAAGAGTCGATGGTGGAGAAGTTACGAGCACGCAGTCCGGCGCACCACCGAGAGTTTTCCTGAGGTTTGCCGCATTCAACTGTTCAAGTGGAAGGTAGGACGAGATTCCCACCGCAGCAGCCATCGGGCTGGAATCCTGGCGTCCACTGATGACGACTCGCTGTTTTCCAAAGTATGTCGAAGCCAGATAAGAGGCCAGTATGCCAAGCGTTCCACTTCCGAGAATGAGAATGCGTTTTGCTTCCTGTACGTTTGCCGTATGGAGGAGATCCAGCACAACATTGGTCGGTTCGACCAGAGCGAGCATGTCGTTCGACAAGGACGCCGCAAATACGAGTGACCGCTCGTCACATTCCGCAAATTGCGAGTATCCCTGCTTGTTGACGACAAGCCTGCTGCAGTCGCGAAGGTTTCCGGAACAACAAGATTCGCATTCGAGACACGCTCCTGCATTTTTCACGGCGACACGATCACCGAGCCGGAAGCGGGCATTCTCGCAACGCACTGCAACGATCGTCCCTCCAAATTCGTGCCCTTCGTCGGCCCAGTCGTGCGCCCAGCTCGTCGCAGAGTGAAGGTCGCTGCGACAAAGGCCGCATGCGTCGACACGAACCAGATAGTCCTTCGCGCCCGGCAGGTTGAGCGCTACCTCTTCGCGCCGGAACTGCATTGGCGCTTTCATGCGGAGCTTTTCGAAGTGAATCGTTTCGGTTGCAGTCACGGAGCCTCGGACACTCATGCCGGAGATCCTCCGCAATTACCGCATCCTGTTCCAATGTCTGAAGCGGGAAGCACGACTGGAAGATGGAGCAGATCACCCTTCGCCTGGTCGGTCGTGCGACCTTTCCAGGCGGATTCATCAATGAACTTCCGAAGAGGCGTTGCAGGAACATCGAAGGTCTCGCGGTACGCGTCAAGGTTGACGTTCTCCGCGATGTCCGCTTCGCGCACATCCAGTTCCCACATATCAGCGGTCGCGTGCTGTTGATTCAGAACGTAAAAGGCGTCACAGGGAATGAAACACAGGCTGCGTTTTGAGGGCCAACGAATCTCTCCGGTAAACATATTTCCAAGACGCCAGCGCTCACGGTCGGCTCGCCGTTCCTGTGAAAGGCATTTGTAAACGTGACCCTCGGGATCGACCAGGATGTGCGTCATTCCACCATTGCAGGTCAATGGCACGGGACCGGCAACATTCAGGTTGCGAACATCTTCGAAGGGCGAGAAAAACACCTTCAGGCCATAGTCCTCCAGAAACCTGGCGGCCTTTGGGGCATCGTAGGTCGGATAGTCCACGACATTGACGGACAGCGGATAGTGCCGGCTGGTGATCAGACACTTGGCGGCGAACTCATGAATGGAATCGCGGCTGGTGTAATGATACGAAGCGGTCCAGGAAAGGCAGTTGCCAACAGGCTTTTCGCAATACGACTGCCAGCGATCTCCGCTCATATTGGAAGTTACAGACCATCGATGGGTCGAAGACAGCTCTTCCACGAGCCATCTGAATTTTGGAAACAGCGTCGGCTCCCCGCCCACAAAGTCGATTAGTGCGGATTCGGGGATCTGGCGACGAATGGCGGTCAGCCACTCCTCGGCGGCATGATCGAGTTTGCGCGATCGATCCGATTGCGCCATTGTCACCCAGCAGTAGGGACACGAGGTCTTCTTGTTGCTGTGAAAGTCGCAGAACCAGGAGATGTTGATCTGAGCCGAAGTAAGGTTCATCGGAAGAGACGAAGCAATTTGGCCACCGCGGCCTCGTCGTGTCTAAGTTATAGCAGCATAAGGAACTGAGCCCAATGCTTCGATCCATCGGATCAATGTCGTGTCAAACCCTTGTCGGTTCTTCAGCGGAATGAACCGGGTTCATTGACGCGCCTCCTCACACGAACTCCAGCCGGGTCCACTCTCCATTCTCGTATTGAACTTCGATTGGCCCATTCGCGGCTTTTACTTTGCGCGGAAATCGATCGCCGGCAACTCCGGAAGAAAAGAGGAATTGTCCATCCGGCATATGAAATGAGAGCCGGGCATTGTTCGTATCGGCCACAACCAGCCAGGGATCGCTGAAGGTAATCGAACAGGGGCAAAAGAACTTTCCGGGAGCGGTACCGAATCCACCGAACTCAAACTGAAATTTCCACGAAGGAAGTTCAAACACCTGCACGCGATGATTCCAGCTGTCGACAATGTATGCCGATGACCCCAGAACCAGAATGCTTCGGGGATAGTGGAATTCTCCCGGTCTACTTCCCTTGCGGCCGTAGGATCGCGTGCTCCCATTTGGAGCCTGCACGACGATACGGTGATTTGTTTCGTCCACTGTGATCAGTGATCGATCGTCCGTCTGACACCAGTCAGATATTCTCCCGAATTCCATACACCGTCTCCATTTCGAGTACCGTTCGGTCCCACGCGTAGGAGTCTTCGACCATCTTCCTCGCATGCACAGATAATTTGTGTGTCTCGCTGGGATGATCCAGTGCCCATGCGACGGACTCGGCAACGTCCTTCGCATCGTCTGAGTTCAACGCGATGGCATTCTTTCCGTCTCTCAGGTAGTCCTGAACTCCAGGGCAGCTCTTCGCGAGAACCGGAACGCCCAGCGCCATGGCTTCGAGTATTGCCATTCCCTGACCTTCGTCTCGGGACAACGATACAAACAGTTCCCAGTTTCGTTCGTGCCTGAAAACATCCGTCACCTGACCGCCCATCCAGACGCTGTCCGACAGATTCTCCGCTCGAACGAACTTTTCGATTTCTTGTGCGTAGGACAGATCTGCAGCCGGCCCCACCAGTTCCAATCGAAGTTTCGGCCGATTACGCCGAAGAAGTCCGAAAGCCTGGACGAGCTCCAGCTGCCCTTTGCGCGGCTCCAGCCTCCCAACGAAACCGATGCGTCCGCTATTGCGCAGCGCGGGGACGGAACTATCGAGAGCCTCCGGTGTAACTCCCCATGGAATGGACACGATCTGGCTTGACGGCAGTCCTGCATTCATCAAAGTCCGGCGGTAGGCCGCAGCATTTGCTATGACGAGATCCGATCGTCGGAATCCTGCAATATCCATCGTGTTCATCCACTCGGGGCGGCCAGTACCCCAGCTATGGAGCTGACTGATCGACCTGAAACTGACGGCACCGCTGTCGCGAACCACAGCCGCAGCACATGCGGGAACGCCGGAGTGGCAATGAACAACATCCGGATCGTAGTCCGAAAGAAGACTGGAGAGATCCTGCACACTTTTCCAGAACACGGCCGAATCACGGTCGAAGAAATCGATCCGACGATGAGAGACTCCGTTTTCTGTCAAGCGGCTTCGATACGCCGGCCAGTCGACAAACCCCTTCGAAGTGCCGCTGGTAACGATCATGACGTCGTGTTGATCCTGCTGCGACACGCAAAGGTCCGCCACGACCTTACCGGCGCCGCTCCAGAGAAATGGAATGATGTGTACAATCCTCATACTTTGATCCTCAGGCTCCGGTCTGCACGCCCTGCAGCGTCGCTGAGCCATCCTTTCTTGCATACAGCCTTGTCGTCACATAGCCGTCCGGTTTAACTTCACGGAACTGTCTTCCCGCCTGGTACTCGTACACTCGTGTGCCGCTGTGCCGGGCGATCCGCACGACATTGTCGAAACTCATTCCGTTCTGGAACGTATTCAAATAGATCGCGAGGTCGTAGGATTTCTTCAACTGACTCTTCAGACGGCCGAGTCCGCTGAGCCGCATCAAGCCCGGTGTCGGATAATGAAAAACACTGTCGACATGGGGATCCGCGACAAAAATGCCGGAAGACGCCAGCACATCGAGCGTTGAGCCTTCCGGAAGAAGCTCGCGAACGTGCTCCCATGGATCCATACGGCCACTCCGGATAAAGAGAACTCGAAGAGCCGGCCGGTTTTCATAAAGAGTCTTGAACTCTTCATTGCTGATCGAGCCGTCGCGGTAGTCCGTCGCCAGAATTCGAAACACTTCCTCCCGATCCGCTTTCGGGAACTCGGGAGTCTCCATGAAGACCTGTTCCTTCGCGCCGAAATGGCTGGCGTCGGTGACATCGTCCACGAGTATTTTGGTATTGGCCATTGCCCAGTCGCCCAGCTCGGTTCCCGGATAGGGCACGAGTTGATTGAAGTAGGCGTAATCGAGTCCAACGTCGTCCTTGAATTTGATGCTCTTTCGGACCTTCTCCAGTGTGTCGCCGGGAAGGCCGACGATAAAATGTCCGCCAACCGTAATGCCGGCATCCTTCAACAGCCGTATGCCGCGGAAAAGGTCGTCGACGGTTTCACCTTTCTTGATCGCCGCCAGAACATCGTCATCGGCGGATTCAACGCCAATTGCGACACCCTTGCAACCCGCACGCTTCATCAGTCCCGCCAGTTCGGCATCCAGGCGATCTGCACGTATGCCGTTGTTGGCATACCAGCCGACCCCAAGGTCCGCGCGGATGAGAGCCTCACATACGGCCTTTGCATGCTCGACGTGGAGCGTGAGATTGTCGTCGAGAAACTCGAAGTCTCGGAATACGTACTCCTTTCGCGCAAAGCGCAGCTCGTCGACGGTCCCTTCCGGTGATCGTCTGCGGAATTTGCGACCATTGATTTTCGGCACGCTACAGAATGTGCAGTAATACGGGCAGCCCCGGCTGTGGACCATCAGGTACGGAAATGACGACCGATCGATACGCTCCCACGTTCGATACGTTGGATATGGGAGAGCGTCAAGATCGAAGATGAACTCCGTTTTATTGACTCGCCACGCTGCATTGTCGTAGTGAACGAGTCCGGGAATCTGATGAACGTCCTTCCCTTCCACCAGGTCCGGAACGGCATGCTCACCTTCACCGGTCAGTCCAAACTCATATACATCCTGAGTGGACATATAACCTGCCGCCGTTACACCGATATGGGCTCCTCCAACCACAGTACGTGCATGAGGCCATGCCGCTGTGATGGCACGCATAGTCTTTTCGGCCGAACTGACGAGGGCTGTCTTGACGGATGCGCCGACCCAGTCCGGCTTGAACTGCTTCGCGTAGTCTGCAACTTCCGCATTGGTGAAGTCGTAGTTGTTCATATCGAGTACCCGAACTTCGTGGCCGCGGGCCAGCAGGGCGCTAGACAGATACGCCAATCCCGCGTTGTGGGTCACATATCTCTGAGCGCCCGCGGGATCGATTAGCAGAACTTTCATTCAATACCTCGTTGTAAATACCAAGCAGACTCCGCATGTGGGCATCCGGCGAGAAACGAATCTTTGCGGTGGCGCGTGCCGTGGCGCCCATCACGGCGCGAAGCATTTCATCTCCCATCAGCTGATCGATTCGTTTTGCAAATCCGGCAAAGTCGCCCTGGGGAACGGCGAAACCCGTTCGCTCGTGATCCAGCCACTGACGGACGCCTCCACCATCGAACGCAACGACGGGCTTTCCGGCAGCCATGGCCTCGATTCCAACCAGACCAAATGGTTCGGGCCAGGTGGAACTGAACGCGACGACCTGGGCTCGCGCATACGCCCGGCCCAACTCGTCTCCTGAAAGCCACCCCTGAACCTCAATTTCAAGCCCGATCTCCGACGCGCGTCGAATCACCTGCTTATGAAAATCGCTGTGTCCGAGTGCGCCTTCGCGGCCGACAACCAGCAGTTTTACGGGTACGGTCGTGAGCTTCAGGCTTTCGATCAATTCGAGAAGTCCCTTTTCAGGAGTCAGGCGGCCCACATGCAACACGATGCTTTCCTGGAGACCATCGAAAGGCTTGGTACTCAAGGGAGTGAAATTGGGAAGAACACGGATCTGGTTCTTCGGAAATCCGTTTTTGACCAGCACTTCACGTATGTAGTCTGAAACGGCAATCAGTCTCGCAAAGCGCGTTTTCATGAAACGGTTCTCGGCACGAACACGTGTCGCCTTGAAGGACTTCTCAAAACCACAAATCGACCGGCAGGCGTTGCCCAGCGGATGAGGGCAAATGGATCCATCGGGCAACTGCTTTCTCTGGTTCTCGCACAGGTTTTCGTAACTATGGATGGTTCGAACGATGGGAGCGCCGACTTCCACGTCGCCAAGGACTTCCATGCACGGAAAATTGTGAACATGGACAAGATCCGGTGCTTCGATGTTAACAATGTCCTGAAGGTATCGCTTCGTTGCCAGATACTGTTCCGATTGCCGCATCCCCTGCCAGCTATGGCGATCTGTAAACGGAAGGATCAGTTCCGGAACGTAGTATCGATTGACACGGCTCGGCCAGAATTCCGGATTCTTCGATCGTCGATCGTCTCGTGCGACGACCATCGACACTTCATGACCTCGATCGAGCAGTTCCACGGTCGTGTCAAAGAGAAGCCGTTCGGCTCCCCCGTGCACAGTAGAAAACGTATTCATGAAGAGAATCTTCACACCGTCACTTCTTCGATCCGGCTTTGCTGCTTACGCAAAATCCCAACTTCGCCTTCAGAAATGGATCGAATGGAATGCTTCCAGACATCGAAATTCCAGACGCACGCACCAGCTGCCGATGCGATTCCAAGAAGATCCCGAATCTTGCCCACAGCGCCTTCATGACAGACGATCACGTTGTCGTAGCTCAATTCGAGCCGGCGCTTCAGTTCGTTCGGGAAGGCTGTCCAATTGAAAATTCCGGGATCCGGCAAAGGGAAACGCTGCTCAATAGATGCATGCCGAAGCGTCGACTTCGGCGGCAGGACGCAATCGAAACCCGGAAGCTGATTGAACAGACTTGATGCTTCCTTCCAGCAATCCACTCCTGCGGCCCAGATCACCAGTGTCCGGAAGGACGATGACTGGCGAATCGACGCCGCGATTTTCGGAATCATCCGCGAACCATTCCGCTCTGGAAACGCGACATCGCATTCCAGAAGTTCAAAGTTCCGCACGCCCAGGCGCCTGCGCTGCCGGGCGCCGTCATGCAGGATTGGAATCAAACTCGCGCGTTCCGCCCACGTTTCAACGGAGGCTTCGACAAATCGATTTGTGCTGGAAGAATAGGGAAGAAACTGCGGATACCGAAGGGCCTCACACTCTCTTTGCAGTTTTTCCCCGGGAGCTCCCACAGCGAGAAATGGAGTTCCAGTCAGAATGCTCAGCAACACGCCGTGATACCGGGTCGTCACGAAAGCGTCGATAGTTCCGAAAGACTGAATGAACGCATCGATCGCATCAGGACGCGTCATGTCGAAGCTCGCGTACGAGTGACCGCCACTCCAGGAATCAGCCAAACCTGCAAGCCAGGGATCGGAGCGATTGTCGAATGAGAAAAAGTAGAGCCGGAATGTCTTCTCAAGGATGCGGAGCGCCTGATGAAACCTGTCTTCAAAGCCGGTGAATTCGGGGTGCAGCAGTCCCTTTCCCGGCTGAGACGCCACCACACCAAGGGTCGGCTTCCCTTTCGATTTACCACCCTCAAGTCGCCGCAACCTGTCCACGTTGGGGTAGATAGTTTTCGCGTAAAACAAATCCGCACATTCCAGGACGGAAGACTCCATGCCGGATTCACGCAATGTCCGAGCCGTGTGGCTGTCGCGCACGGTACACAGATCAAGGCGATCCAGAACGCTTCGAAATGGAGCCAGAGTTTCCGATCGAATCGAACCCTGCGCGCCGACGCCGATCATCATGCTTTTCTTGCCAAGCCACTGCGCGATGGCGGGATACCGCAGATAGTATTTGAGACTGGCATCACCGGCCGCCGAAACCGCGTCGTAGAGCAAGCCGCCACCGGCAAGAACGGTCAGGTCGTAGAGACTCAATCGCAAATCGTTTTCATTAACGCGAGATTGAACATCCAGTCTGCAGCCACTCAATCGGGACTGAAGGATATCGACGTAGCTCTCGTTGCCGAAGTTGGGATAGCCATAAGCGCCAGTAGCAAAGACATTCACTGGTCCGCGATAGGGCAATCCAAAAACCAAAATTCACTTCCTGGCGGGCCGACACCTAAACGCTTGTCTTTATGGAGACAGCACTCGTTTGCCTTGAGTGATGAACATCAATAATTCTGGAATGAAGGGTCAACAACTTGACGTAACTGTCAATTGTTGGCGATTCCGGACGGTGGATCGGGACTCAAGTTCGTGATGAAACAACAATTCTCCGATGGTAGACCGATTGCTTCAGTTGATTTCTCATGGACTTGAGTATCGTCATCCCAACGTACAACCGGAGCAACTCGCTTGCGGAATGCCTCCAATCGCTCGAACACAACGACGCCGAGATCATCGTCATTGACGACGGCTCGCAAGAACCCATAGATATCGGAACCAACGTCAGATTGCTTCGCCATGACAGTCACCGAGGGCGGGCGGCTGCGGTGAATACCGGACTCCGTGCAGCCAGCCATAATCTGACATTGATCATCGACGACGACATCCTTGCCGCTCCCGACATGGTGGCGCGGCTTGCCGATGAGTTTGCAGTTTGGAACAACCCGAAACTGGCTCTGGTTGGCCGCATCGTTTGCGATCCGGAACTGAAGATGACTCTAACAATGCGCTGGCTTGAGGAGCTTGGTCCCTGGCGCGACATTTCATCGAAACGGTCCGGACTTCTCTCCAACCTCGCCACAGCGAATGCCATGATGTGGCGGCCATTTGTGCTCCAACATGGTGGATTCGACGAAAAGTTTACGACACACGGTCTGGCCGATGTCGAACTTGGGCTGCGACTGAGACAAAACGGCCTTGAAGTGCGCCTCCTCGCGACGGCGATTGGATTCCACCACAGGACCGTGCATGTGCGCGACCTTGTAAAACGCGAGTTGCAGGAAGGCCTGTCGGCTGTCTACGTTCACTCGAAGTTCCCGGATTACCTTCCGCAAATTGACGACGTGGCGGGCCTGATCCGGAATGCATCCAGTGAAAAGGACGCCATATCCGCCGTTGAAGAAATTGCGCTGCTGGAAGAGTCCGATTCGAACAGACTGGGCTCCGGCGTGTCGGATCTTTTCATGATGGTCCACCGTCATTACTTTCTAACCGGAATACTCAACGGTTTGAACGCACGTGAACCCGATCGTCCATCAAAGGCGAGTTCCGCGACGCTCAGTCTCTACAATCACGCTTCCCATCTCGAATCGACTGGGGAATTCAGCGAAGCTCGAAGGCTGTTCCGTCTGGTACGCAACCGGCAGGATTCCGAATTCTGGGCCGACGCGGAGTATCACCTCGGATTGATTGAATCCGAATCCGGAGATACACAGGCCGCGCACGGCTATTTCATGAGCTGTATCGCGCTCGATCCTCGGCATAAGAGAGCGCTTGAGAAGCTGAAACGGCCGGACGTCTTCCAGGAAGTTGAATCGAACGTATTCGAACGGATTGAAACATTGCCAAAAACCAAAATCCTGTTTGTGCTGTTCGGAGAAACCGACGACGTGCTGAAGGCATTCCCCGTAGTGGCTGCACTTCGCGAGAAGCATCGTAGTGCGGAAATTGTGTGGCTCACTTCAGCAAATCACACTTCCCTTGTACGAGCGAGCTTTGCAGACGGTGTATGCGAGTTTGAACCCATGGGTGCAATTCCCTGGGATTGGGTCGCGGACGAGGGATTTACGCATGTCTTCCATCCTGAAATAACCGCCAACACCAAAGACTGGGATACGAGTCGATTGCATCCCGTCGATTATATGGCGCAGAAGTGCGGAGTGAGGCTGGATTCCCGGAAGCCCTGGCTGGAGCCCGGACCAGCGGCCCTGCTGGAGGCGGAGTCTTTTCTCACCGAGTTCGGACTGCGACGAAAGGGCTACCTGACGATCTTTCACACTGGCGAAGTCCGGCGGAAATGGCCATGTCATACGCTGCACAAACTGGCGGCGGCGATAGGCCTGCCAGTTGTCGTTATTGGAAACACCGGAGAATTTGCGACAGCCGGAACCATCCCATGCTTTGGTCGGCCTGCCCGAGTCGTCGCTGCATTGATTCGATGGAGTTCCTTCTATCTTGGCCCAGAAGATGGCGTGTCATGGATTGCCTCAACAACGAGTACGCCGATGGGCATCTTCAGCAACTCCACGAAGAATCTTCAAAACCATGCCAGCTTTGTAGAAATACTTTGTGGAGAAAAAGAAGACGTTACCGAGTGGAATGCACAGACGAGTGCGGAATCCGTCATCGAATACATTGCATCGAAGATTCAGATGATGAGCACGCCGTCGGATCGAGGGAACTCCTCCGGTATTTCACCGGGATAATCACCTCGTCAGCAACGACAGTCCCCAGGCGACAGCGTCGTTCATGCCATCACCATCCCGCTTTAGTACAGCCTCTTTCGCAACCAGCTCGAGAAAGCCGTCCAGACAGCTGTTGTCTACCGCCTGTCTGCTTAGAACATGTCGCAGATGATCAAGCGCGTCCATCGACACCGTTTGTTTCTGATGACAGGGTTCCAGTATGGATTCCGCGTCCATCGGTAGTTTACAGCTCTGGCTCAATGCGTCCCTTAGTGACAAAATTTCCGCGCCTTCTGAAAGGATCCCGCCTTCGGTAGCGTTGATGAATCGTATGTGACTCTGCGATTTCATGCGGCGCACGACGAAGTCCCGGTATGCCACGAGATTTTCCGTCGTCGGAATGTCGCGGTTCCAGATGTCCTTCGCGAACATTCCAGTCCAGCACGGGTCCACTGTTTCTAACGGCGAATCTCCGAAAATCGTGCGACTTGCGTATTTTCGATTCCATGAGAATGCGAAATCCTGTCCGGCAAAGATTATGGGACTTGCTCCAGCGTGGCATGCGAAATCCAAAGCGGCGGTAGCAACGGATCCCCATACGTTCAGCTTCGTTCGGGGAATGCCGAACCTGGCAAACAGGGGATCCGGAAAAAGGCCGAGTCCGAAAAGAAATCGACGTGTTGCCGACTCAAGCGCCGAGAAATGAACGCCTTGTTCTGCAATCAGGAACGTGTCTTTCGGCATCACTCCAACAATATGCTTCGCATTCAGCTCCTGGGGGTCCGCGATAATCACGGCGTGCGGAACGATTCCCATCTCCAGCAACGGTCGGAGTGCCGTGTCAACGGCGAGCAGGAAGCAACGGCTCTCCATTCCCTGAAGCTCTCGGATATTTCGGTCGAGCGAAGGGCCTGCAGACACGATGACCAGAGGCTTTCCCTTCAGCTTTCCGAAGAGTCGCCCAACGCTTGCGTCTCCCTGATATTGAAAATTCCGAATGACATTTTCAAAATACATCCGGCCATTCTGGAAATGCGTCAATAGATTTGCCGCCTGATCCCGTAACTGAGTCCGAAAGCTTGCCTTCAATTCCTCCAATAGCGGCTTGTTGAGCTGCACGGCGGCCGGCCATTCCACCCAAAGAATCTTGTCGGTTTCCTGACACGCGACTGGGGGGTTATGACTAAAGAACCGACACACCAGCCCCCCTGAAACGAACTGAAAGCGAGGGTCCCGCCAGGCAGGATCATCTCCCGAAAAGCTTCTGGAAAGGTGGAGCAAGTCTTCATCGGGCTCGAAAACGAAGATGCGCGCCGAGGGCTTGCATCGGGTCCGAAGGGCTTCTGAACCATAGCCTAACCCCCATCCGAACTGGAAGATGATGTCGGCTTCCTCGAGATTCATACTGTTGAAAAATCTGGCGCTCTCGCGAATTGGATTGTATGGGCTGTGGTAGGAAATCCCGTTAACGATCAGTGAAGGAGACCCTGATTGGCTAGTCCGCATTTCAATATGACGAGGCATCACACCGGCTTTAGTGCACGCGAACTGCCTCTCTGGAATACGTTCAATTCCCTGCCTGAAAACTGCTTCCAGAACACCGGTAGGAAACATGGCAACCAACATGCGTTCCCTATACCGAAAGAGGAGGAATCAGGACATGCTTAGCCAATCGGTTGACACAACAACACAGAAACCCAAAATGTTTATGGATATTCCAACGGCCGCCAATCTGGCTGGCTTCTCTTTGCGGCACTTCCGCAGAATCATAGAAGAAGACGCCATCCCGATCGTTCAGATCGGTCGAAAATTCTTCATACTCGGTCGCGATTTCGCAGCCTGGGAATCCAGCAAGAAGAGCCGCAAGAATTAGGCAGGGAAAAATTCATTCTTAAGAATTGAACATCGAATCGTTCCCCCTCTGAAACAGAAATTGGGGGACAGAGACCGAATCCCAATTCGGAATTCGGTTTCCATCCCCCAATTCGGGAAACGAACCGGTCTTACTTCTTTGCGCCGAGGATGGAATCCTTGGCAGCCTTGGCAACGCGGAACTTGAGCACCGTCTTTGCCGGGATCTTGATTTCAGCGCCCGTCGCCGGATTCCGGCCGAGACGCGCTTTCCGTTTCTGCTTCACGAGCTTTCCAAGACCGGGCAATGCGAATTCACCTTTCTTCGCCTCGCGGTATGCAAGGTCTGTGAGATCCGTCAGGAATTCCTTAACCTGTTTCTTGCTCAAACCGGACTTTGTCGCCATTTCAGTAATGATCTGGGTCTGGGTCATCTTTGCCATCAATTCCTCCTTACTTATTCAAACCGTCAATAAATCCGCACTGCGGGCCACCAATAATTAAAGGCTATGGGGGCTTCTGTCAACCGCTAAGCGCGTTTGAATGCTTTTTCGATCTCCCGGAGGTCATAGCGCAAAATGATCGGACGGCCGTGCGGACACACGGTTGGCACGTCCGTTTTCATCAATTCGTCCACCAGCCATTTCATTTTCGTTTCTTCAAGCGGCATGTTGATCTTGATTGCGGCATGACATGAAACCGATGCCGCAATCCTTCTTTTCAACGCATCGATGTTCATCACCTGTGTTTCGCGTTCGAGCCCGTCGAGCAATTCGACAAGAAGTTTTTCCACCACATTCGGTTTCAGTATTCCTGGTGCCGTCTTGATCGCAATGGTTCGCGGGCCGAAGGGTTCCACTTCGAATCCATTGCGCGCAAGTTCGGGAATGATGCTGTCGAGAATCACAAGCTGACGCGCGGGAAGTTCCACGACGATTGGCATCAGCAGCCGCTGCACTTCGAGATTTCCTGCAAGATTCTGCCGAAGATACGCCTCAAACAGAACCCGTTCATGCGCCACATGCTGATCGATGAGAATGACGCCCGTGGAATCGGTCGCAATGATGAAGCTGTCCCGCAGTTGTCCCAATGGATGCACTTCCCGCATCACTCGCCCGAAATCCGCATAGGAGGAATCTGCCGCAGGAGCCGGCGCAGCGCCGTAGGCCAGGTGCAACGGGCGTTCGTATCCCTGCAGGCTCTCCGGAGGCGTCTGCAGGGCAAATGGAGCATTCATGAGCGGGTTCTCGGCCGACCATGATTCGGGCACACGCGCTTGCGGCTCCGGAGCACGAAATGGCGAATCCGGTGCCGCGGATGCTTCCATGGCAACGATTGTTTTGTCGCCGGTCAGTCCGGACAAAATCGAATCCCGGATCGCATCGTGAATGAAGCTCTGGTGCTTGAAGCGGATCTCTGTTTTTGCAGGATGGACATTGACGTCCACATCCTCGAACGGAATTGTAATGAACAGTATCGTTACCGGAAACGTTCCCGAAGGCAGCACGCTGCGGTAGGCTTCGCTGATTGCATGCAGAAGGATTTTGTCGCGAACCAGCCTGCCATTCACAAAGAAGAACATCGAGTTTCGGTTGTACTTCTGAACGTGGGGCCGCGACGTGAACAAGTGGATCTTCAATCCGGACCGCCCGTATTCCTTGCGATACTCCACCAGCTCTCCCAGAAGATCTCCCCCGAAAATCTGGAAAATGCGTTCACGAAAATCTTCAACCGGCGGAGCGGACAACACTTCAAACGCGCCACTCTTCAGGCTGAAATGAATTTTCGGAAACGCGAGCGCGTAGTGCGTGCAATACGTCGTGATCTGGCTCAGCTCATAGGATTCCGAACGCATGAACTTCCGCCGCGCAGGCACGTTGTAGAAAAGATCTTCCACCGTGATCTGAGTCCCTCGGGGAAACGCGCCTTCCCGCCGCGCCGAAATCGTTCCGCCCGTGATTTCGATGGCGGTCCCGATGTCGCCGGCCTGAGTTTCGAGAATGAGCCGTGAAACCGACGCGATGGATGGAAGCGCTTCCCCGCGAAAGCCCAGAGTCCTGATGGCGAAAAGATCGTCGGGATTGTAAAGCTTGCTGGTGGCGTGACGGAGCAGACAGGTGGACGCGTCTTCCGGCGTCATGCCTTCCCCGTTATCGGTTACGCGAATCCGGCGCCGCCCGCCTTCTTCGATATCCACGGCGATGCGCGTGGCACCGGCATCCAGGGAGTTTTCGATCAGTTCCTTGACGATGGATGCCGGACGCTCGACAACCTCACCGGCAGCGATGCGGTTCGCGATATCGGCGGGAAGAACGCGAATTTTCGACACATCCGACACGTCAGGTCTTTCGGATCTGGATTCCCAGTTCTTTCAATTGTTGATCGGAAACTGCCGAAGGCGATCCGCTCATGACATCCACCGCGCGTGCCGTCTTCGGAAACGCAATCACGTCGCGAATTGAACTCATACCGGTGAGGATCATCACCATGCGGTCCAATCCAAGCGCAATGCCGCCGTGTGGCGGCGTACCGTACTCGAGGGCCTCCAGAAAGAATCCAAACTTGTCTCGGGCTTCCGCTTCGGTGAAACCGAGAGTCTTGAAAATCCGCGCCTGAACCGCGCTGCTGTGAATTCGAATCGAACCGCCTCCGATTTCGGTGCCGTTCAACACCAGGTCGTAAGCTTTCGCGCGCACCTTGCCCGGCTGGGACTCCAGCAGTTCGAGATCCTCGTCCACTGGAGACGTGAACGGATGATGGCGCGACACCCATCGATTTTCATCGGCCGAAAATTCCAGCAGAGGAAAATCCAGAACCCAGAGCATGTTCCATTTCCCTGCGGGAATCCAGTTCTCGCGACGCGCCAGTTCCAGGCGCAGTGTTCCCATCCAGTTCAGAACGGCCTCTTCTTCCCCGGCCATCATGAAAACGGTATCTCCCTTGTTGGCGCCCGACTGTTTGAGAACGGCTTCCATGGCGGTGGCTCCGGCGTTTTTCACAACCGGTGCGGCCGTCATTCCATCGTCGCCGGTTTTGATCCATGCCAGTCCGGCAGCTCCAAGCTGCTTGACGAAATTGGTAAGGTCGTCGAGCACCTTCCTGGAATACAGCACATTCGGCGCAACCAGCCCGCGAATGGTCTGGCCGGACTCGGCCATCTCCCGAAATACGCAGGGGTCGGCGGTTTTGAAGATTGATGTGAAATCCTGGAGAAATACATCGAAGCGTGTGTCCGGCTTGTCGCTTCCATAGCGATTCATGGCTTCAGCAAAGCTCATTCTTGGAAGCGGCGTCGGAATCGTGATGCCCTTCAGTGCGAAAACGTCGGCCATCATGACTTCGATGAGGCCGAAGAGTTCTTCCTGAGAAGGAAACGACATCTCGATATCGATCTGCGTGAATTCCGGCTGACGGTCCGCACGCAGATCTTCGTCCCGGAAACATTTCACAATCTGAAAGTACTTTTCGAAGCCGGAAATCATGAGGATCTGCTTAAACAGCTGCGGGGACTGCGGCAGCGCGTAGAATCCGCCATGCGACAGGCGGCTGGGCACCAGGTAATCCCGCGCGCCTTCCGGGGTCGACTTGGTAAGGATCGGCGTTTCCACTTCCCAGAAACCCTGTTTGTCCATGTAGCTGCGAATCGTCATGCAGATTCGATGGCGCATGCGAAACGTTTCCTGCATCCGGGGACGGCGGAGATCAAGGTAGCGATACTTCAACCGGACGTCTTCAGACGTCGTCGTGTCGTCAGACACCGGAAACGGCGTGGTCTTCGCCTCGCTGAGAATCGTAAGAGCCTCGGCCTCAACTTCGATGCCGCCGGTTTTCAGATTGGGATTCGCCAGACCTTCCGCACGCGCGCGAACTTTGCCGGAGACTTCAATCACAAACTCGGAACGCAACGTTTTCGCCACGTCGTGAACGGGCGCGTTGGTCGCGTCAAAGACGATTTGCGTGATTCCCTCGCGGTCTCTTAAATCGATAAATACCAGCTGTCCATGATCGCGCCGGACATCGACCCAGCCCTTGAGTGTTGTGCTCTGACCGGCGTTGCTTACGGACAATTCGCCACATGTATGCGTACGTTTCAAACGATCTGTTCCCCCATTGCCAAATTCAAAATGTGAACCATTTGCAGGACCGGACCTGCATCCGCCCAGCCTGATAGCGTACCTGAGTTCGATACCGAATCATTGCGGTTTCGTACTCATTCCCAGATAGGTTTCCTTGTACTGGTAGTAGCGGCGCGAGTATTCGTCGATGTGTTCGACTTCCGCATCGGTCAGTTCGCGTTTCACCTTTGCCGGCAGTCCCATCACCAGGCTCCGCGGCGGAATCACCGTGCCTTCGGTGATCAGTGCACCGGCACCGACGATACTGTGGGCTCCAATCTTTGCGTTGTTCAGAATGGTGGCACGCATGCCAATCAGGCAGTGGGACTCGATTTCGCAGCCATGAAGCATGACGCCATGCCCGATGGTGACGTGGTCATGGAGAACGAGAGGATATTCGTCTCTCATCACGTGCAGGATGCTGCCGTCCTGGATATTGGTGTGATTTCCGATACGAATGAAATTCACATCCCCGCGCACGACGGAGTTGAACCAGACGCTGGAATGGTCCCCAATCACGACATCACCGACGAGAATCGCGCCTTCCGCAATGTAAACGCGCTCGCCGAGCTTCGGCATCTTCCCTTTGTATTCGAGCAACATCACAGCAAGCTAACAGAACTATCAGCGCTTCATCAACTCCATGGTCCAGCCGGCGGGTTTATTGGAATAAACAAAGCTGAACCGATTCAGCGCGCGATCTCAAAATCCATGGCAGCCATAGTCGCTAATCTTTTCCAGGATCCGGCCTGTTGGGCAACGAAAAGCGGAACGAGGTACCAATCCCTTCCTTGCTCGTCACCGTAACGTGGCCGCCCATCGCTTCCGTAAACGTCTTTACAATGGCGAGCCCCAGGCCCATTCCGCCCTGGTTCTCCTGATCGGATTCTCCCTTATCGAATATCCTTTCGAGAAGCTCTTCAGGTATTCCGGATCCATTGTCGCTGACCCAGCACTCCACAGGACCTTTGGCGGATGTTTCCACTGCCCCGATGAGAATCTCTCCTCGCGGCGTGTAATTTAAAGCATTGGCGATCAGATTCTGATAGACCCGCTTCAGCAGACTGGCGTCCGTATAGACGACAAGGTCTTCGGGTACTTCGTTCGTAATTCGGGTGCTGGAGGTTCCAGCAATGGGATGGAGATCGTGAATGAGGGATTCGACGAGGGGCCACAGGTCAAATTCCCTCTGTTCCAATTTGATTCCAAGTTCGGTCTGGAGATTCGCGTTTTCCTCAAGCACCTTGGTGACCAGTTTCTCCAGATGCTGGACGTTGCGGCGAAGGGCCTTGACCATCCTCGCCGATTCATCGCCGATGGTTCCTCCTATAAGAGTTTTTTCCAACACTCTCCCCGCGAGGGAAATGGCAGTCAGTGGGGTTCGAAGATCGTGCGCCACAAAGGACAGGTATTCCTCGCGGCGCCTCTGCACATCCAGAGCACGCTGAGTTGCGTATGCCTGCACCGCCGAACCAATCGCCTGGTCGAAAACCCGGTTGATGATTTTGAAAGGCTTTCCTTGCAGGTCAATGCCGTTATTGTCGGCAAGATCATGAATACATCC